>Ga0209287_10000142_pt1 | contig 46485 bp, 45 predicted proteins | sample PPLLak3cmMay2015_2_FD_187255 | JGI IMG/M metagenome (GOLD analysis project Ga0209287, IMG submission 187255) | Freshwater sediment microbial communities from Prairie Pothole Lake near Jamestown, North Dakota, USA - PPLs Lake P8 Core (1) Depth... | ecosystem: Environmental > Aquatic > Freshwater... | reverse complement strand
ATGAACTGTATGGCCGGCGAGGTCTTCCTGCTTTTGTATATCCCGGTTTTTTTTGTTTACGATGATATGTTGCCGGACACGCATGTAGCCGTCTGAAAATGCCGCCGTCTTCTTTCTTTCCGGCGATGCGGTCATGCTTGCCGCGATGAAGGCCCCACTGCTGTCTTTTAAAGCCGGAATAAGATCTTCCCATTTTTCGATTATCTGCACCTTAAGTTTTACGCCGAGATATTCAGCAAAAGCCTTTGCGAGTTCATACTCAAATCCCGCAGGCTGGTCTCTGTAAATATAGAAGCAATGGGCGTTATTCTGGGTAATGAGAGTGATTTCGCCTTTTTTTAGAATATGTCTGAGGCTGTTGTTCTCCGAGTTTTTTTCCAGGACGGCAAAGACGCAAAAAGAGATGAACAGAAAGATTATTATTGTGTTAAAAAGACGCGGATTTTCATTCCTGAATCCGTTTATGGCGGTTTTCAAGTGCAACTAGAAAGCTCCCAGCTGACAGTCCTTGATTTTAATGTTAAGAGTTTCACAGGCACAGCTTACGGAAAACTTTTGAGTTTTAAATTCCGATGCAATCTCCCATGCTTTTATGCACGGAAGCCTGCCGTTATCGAGAGAATTGTTGATAGCGGATTCGAGTTCGGCAGAAACAGGCTCTTTTGCTTTTACAATTTTTTTATCAGGAGTGTGACCGAATAATCCAAGCTGGCAATTGGCAAGCCTGACATTGAGACTGTCCGCGGCTTCTCCGACATCTTTTGCACTGATATTTAATTTCTCTGCTATCTCAAAAGCGGTGACGCAGGAGAGTTTATTTTCTGTAACACGCTTTAATATTTCCTTATCAACCAGGCTCATTTTTTCAGTCATGTTATATATCCTTTCGTAAGGGTTCAATAGTCCAGATCGCAGGCAGCATCTTTAATTTCAGATTGTAATCTAAATTACTCCGAAAGACAAATCATATAACAAATCCGCTGCAAGGACATATGGAGGACATGGGATGTCCCAACCCTCTCCCCTTATGTTGGCATTGGCGGCGCAACTTGACAAATCCTTATCGATAGTGATATCGTAAAACAAAAACATAATCGATAGAGGTGTTATCATGCAAACGGTAACCGTTTCTCCTAAATTTCAGGTTGTTATCCCTAAAGATATTCGGGAGGCAATGCGCCTCCGCCCTGGGCAAAAGCTTAAAGTGATTGAATATGAAGGGCGAATCGAATTAATCCCTGATCGCGATATTTCAGAACTTAAAGGATTTTTAAAAGGAATAAATACAGATTTTGAGCGCGAGGGCGATAGACTATGAATATCGTTGATTCGTCCGGATGGCTTGAATACTTTTCCGGAGGTCCAAACACGGAGTACTTTTCTTCACCTCTTAAAGACCATTCTTTTTTAATTGTCCCTGTTATTACTATTTAGTTTCCATCCGGAAATGGCCCTTTTGTGCGATCTCTGTGTCAATCTGCGGGATTACTTGTGCGGCATACATTGCGTATGCCTCCGCGCAATCCCTTGATTTCCTTGAGCTTGCCCAAAATTGCCGATTTCCGAATTGGAAACGCAATAGTGTCTATCTTTAGTTTCCGAATGGACACTATTTATGAGGTCTTCAAAGTGGTTTTGAGCGAAGCCGGTGAAAATTAGGCTCTTCAAGCTGCTGCTGCGATGCAAAAGGGCAGGTAAAAGATCTCACAATCAGTATTGCCATGAACGCGGCTAAAATCAGCTTGCAGCATAACCTGCCAATGGCAGATAGTCTTATTTTCGCGACGGCAAATTTTTATAAATGCACTTTATGGACTCAAGATTCTGATTTTGAAAATCTGCCTAAAGTAAATTTTATCCCGAAACAGAGTGTCGGCCAATCAGGGCGTTGAACTGGACGCACCTTGCATAGCGTCGCCCATGACGCCATTGTTGTGCAGAATATTTACAACTCTAAATTCATGTCATCTGTGTCCTGTTTTCCATCTGCTGATATCAACCGTGTCCTGCAATAGTTCATAACGCCAGGGTATCGCGCAATATCTGCCCCGGAATAATCAGGCTCTCAGCATACTGATTAACCAGGGTTTTAGACAGGATTTACAGGATGGACAGGATGTTGCCGGCCGGCCGGATGCCGGACAGGTAATACGCCATCGTATGCGGCGATCAGGCAATTAGGCGGATAAAGAAAACGTAACCCATAAAGTAATCGGTTGCGCTTACCAGTCTCCGCAGAGCGGATATGTGTTTCAGTCCGCTCTTTCGGAGCTACGGGTGACGAATCTTCAAAATCAATTACTGCCTTGCCGTCACAGTTTGTCAGAGGTAAGATAATTTCTCCCCCCTCTGTTGGTATATTTCAAAGAATTGTCAAAAAGATTGGTGAAAAGCTTATGCAAACGTTTTGAGTCGGCAAATACAATGATTTTCAATTCAGATGGAAAGTCCATGCTCATTCTGATATGCTTATGAACAAAGTCCATGCGAGAGTGACTGATAGAATCCTTAAGAACCTCATTTACACAACCAACATTTAGCGCCAGAAGCGGTATTTCTTAACTGACTCTTTTATTATGGGTAAGATATGAAATGGACGGAAGCAAAAGTAATTTTTGATTACAAAGATAAAGAGGCCGCGGCAGATCTGATTTCAGATATATTCAATCAGTTTGGTTTGCAGGGTGTCGTTATCGAAGATCCGGATGAAGAACCTGCCGAAGGCTGGGGAGATGGCGCTGTTGAAAAACCGGCAAACAATTCGGTTACAGGCTTTTTCCCCTCCAATGCAAGCCTCTCAAATAAATGTCTGGCACTTGAAGAAAAGCTCAAAGAGCTTGAAAGTAAGTTGGGTATTTCCTGGCATATAACATACAGCGAAATAGACGAAAAGGACTGGGCGGAATCATGGAAGGCCTTTTTCTGGCCGGTAAAAATCGGCAAAAATCTTGTAGTCAAACCGACCTGGCGGGAATATGAGCCTGGAAAAAACGACATAATTCTTGAAATAGATCCCGGAATGGCATTCGGAACCGGCGCTCACCCGACATCAGCTCTCTGCATGTGCATGATAGAAAAGTATTTAAAACCGGGGAACTCTTTTCTCGACATAGGCACCGGCTCAGGGATTCTCATGATCGCCGCGGCAAAACTCGGGGCCGGGCGCCTTTTGGGAACAGACATGGATGAGGTTGCAGCGGAAATCGCAAAAGAAAACCTCCTTTTAAATAAAGTTGATGAAAAGAGTTTTGCCGTAAAAGTTACAAGTCTCGTAGAAGAGATAAACGAACGTTTTGATGTCGTTGCGGCAAATATTCTTACAGCCGTTATCCTAAATTTACTCGAAGATGTACAGAAAGTCATTTCAAAAAACGGTATCCTGATCTGTTCGGGAATAACCGAGAAAAACAGGGATGTAGTAATTGAAAAAATGAAACTTAAGGGCTTTGAAATAATCGATACCGAAACTTCCGACGGCTGGGTCTGCATCGCCGGAAGAACAAATATTGGAAATCTCCTAAACTTTTAAACTTATTTATATAAAACGCATCCATTCGTTCTACATACAAAAATTTAGTTTGTATTTAATACAAAATAAATGTAAAGATGATTATAAAATATTACATAATTGCATTATAACAGGTTAGGATATATTACATGTTTCAAAGAAAGATATCAACGCTGCTGGTCGAGTGGAAAAATAAAAAAGGAAGAAAACCACTTGTCATCAGGGGCGCTCGTCAGGTCGGCAAGACTTCCGCTGTTCATCAATTCGGAAACGCCGAATTTGAGACATACATATACATCAATCTGGAACTTGAAGATGAAGCCGCATTGTTTACCCGTATGCTGCCTGTCAAAGACCTGCTTCAACTTATTCAACTGAAATTCAATAAAAAGATAACGCCAGGCTCAACTCTCATTTTCATTGATGAGATACAAAATTCCGACATCGCGATGAATCAGCTTCGATATTTCTATGAAGAAATTCCGGATCTTCATGTAGTTGCGGCGGGTTCTCTGCTGGAAGTCAAGATAAAGTCGGCGGGTTTTACTTTTCCTGTCGGCCGGGTGGAATATTGCTATCTCCATCCGGCAACATTCGATGAATATCTCGCCGCGCTGGGTGAAACAGAGGCACGAAACTACATTGCATCGGTTAAACAGGATTCCGTTATTCCTGAAGAGATACACATGGTGATGATGAAAAAATTCCATTCATACCTTCTTGTCGGCGGTATGCCCGAAGCTGTAGCGAAATATGCCGAAACCAGGAATTTTATCGATGTTGATCCCGTATATGAATCAATACTTGTAGGTTTAAGAGATGATGTTTTCAAGTATGCAAGCTCCGCTAAAGCAAAATACATCCAGCACATTATAGAACACGGATCAAAATATGTCGGCTTTCAGTTTAAATATGAAAAATTCGGAGAATCGAATTTCCGCAGCAGAGAGATGGGTGAAGCATTTGACGTGCTGGAAAAAGCAATGATTATCAGCCGGGTATTCGCGTCATCATCGAAACAAATGCCCCTGATGAGCAATCTGAAGAAATCCTCAAAGCTCCTGCATCTCGATATCGGGCTGGTCAACTACCAGACTGGCATGCGGTCCGAAATTGCCGTTACGGATGATATCAACGCGGTATATCATGGGCAAATAAGCGAGCAGATTGTCGGACAGACATTGCTGGCGATGAACACCGGCAAAAATGTGAATCTGAATTACTGGTACCGGGAACAAAAAAGCGCGACTTCAGAAGTGGATTATCTGATAGTCATAAACGATAGGCTTATGCCGGTTGAGGTCAAATCCGGCAAGACCGGGACTTTGCGATCTCTGCATCTTTTCATGGATGAAAGCCATTGTGATTTTGCCGTAAGGATTTACTCCGGAAACATGACAACCGAAAGGATTACAACTGCCGGCAAAAAAAAGTTCACGCTTTTTTCCGTTCCATTCTATCTCTTATTCAGAATCCATGAACTTTTATAAACGGTTTTTCAATACGCGCACATTTCACCTGCACCCTCGAATATCTTCCGCCTCAGGCGGATTGAACCCTATCCTCCTATCTTTCACCGTAGATCCGCTATTGCGTTGATATTTGTATAAGATAATGATTGAAAAACCTCGTTAATTCGGTAGTATCGGATTAGCAATAACAACCGAGAACCGTAACCAACGAGGTTAAAACAGATGATACATCAAACGGTATTGCCATTCAAGTTAGAAATTACCAGGGACACGAATACATCACATGCCAGGTTAGCGTTATTGGGGGAGTTTTGTGCAGGATTGGATTTATTAAGAGTTATTGATCGGAGTTTACCTAAGCCCGGCAGTGGTGCTGGGTATAAGGCAAGTGAATATATATTTCCATTGGTATTGATGTTAAACGGTGGCGGTCGCAGTTTGGAAGATATGAGGGTAATTCGAGGTGATGTTGGATTGAGGGAGATATTGCCATTGGGACGTATTCCTTCATCGGATGCGGCTGGAGATTGGCTGCGGCGAATGGGAGAGGGGCGTGGGTTGGAAGGACTTGCGGTGGTCCAGCGCAGGTTTTTGAAGCGGGCTTTGAAGTATGACGAGACAAAGGGTTATACACTTGACATAGATGCGACAGGAATAGAGGCGCAGAAGGAATCGGCAGTTATGACGTACAAGGGATTTACAGGTTATATGCCGATAGTAGGGACATTAGCGGAGAATGGGCTGGTAGTCGGTGATGAGTTCCGGGAAGGCAACCAGTCGCCCGGGTCACGGAATCTTGAGTTTATAAAGTATTGCATTCAGCAGATGCCCAAGGGCAAGCAGATCAAGGCTCTGCGTGCCGATGCGGCTTCGTACCAGGCCGATATTATCAATTATTGTTATAAGGAAGAGATGGAGTTTGCGATAGGGTCGGATTTGGACGAAGCAGTTGTGCGAGCGATAAAGTCATTGCCGGAAGGTGAGTGGCGATCCTACCGCGGGAGGCATATAGCCGAGACGGCGCATTGTATGAACCGGACGAAGAAAGCCTTTCGGTTGGTTGTGGTACGCCGGCCGTATCAGCAAGGGTTGTTCAGCCATAAGGAGAACAAGCTTCGCTATACGGCGATCTCATCGAACCGGACGGAAGCAGCCGAAGTTGTGATGGACTGGTATCATCAGCGTGGGGAATGCAGCGAGAATCGGATAAAGGAGCTTAAGATAGGATTTGGGATGTAGCGGATGCCGTGCGGTCAGACTGTGGCCAATGCAGTGTTTTTTCGGATCGGGTCTGTGGCTTACAACATTTGCCGTTTATTTGTGCTCAAGACATTAGGAGTTGGTTGGCATAAGCATCAGGTTCAGACTCTTCGCTGGCGTTTTTTTCAGACAGCGGGCAAGGTTGTGGATCATGCAAACCGGGTGTCTTTAAAGGTTCGCCGGGGGCTGTATGCTCTTTTTGAAAAGGTGCGTTTAAGAATATGGGAATTTGCCAATACATAAAGTAGCTCAAAACAGATCGAGCTGTGACAATCATAAGGAGGGGTGTTTCTAAAAAACGGTTTTTGTGTTGATTGAATATGAATTAAGCACCTGAAAGGCAGCGGCATCGCACTACAAACCCGATTTTTAAGGAAATGACCGCTTAAAAGACTCCTCCCACAAAATCAATGTCGGAATTTGGGATATCAGACGTTATACCAAGAGAAGTGAGATTTGATATACTAGAAGCTTTTCATCATTACCTTGGTCCGTGGGATAAATAACGCAAGGTTTTGCAAAAAAATTATTTTTTGTCCGATGCAGCAGCTTTTCACAGGATTGACGGGATTTCGGGCTTTTTACGAAACCACCAAGTATCATTTGACATAAAAAGTCCTCATGGTAATATTATAAAAAAGATTCCGGCATGAAAAAATTAAAACATGATGAAGAATCCGGGAGAAATATTATGATGATAAACTACAGATTAAGAGAACCCCGGTTAACCGGGATTTTCAAGATATTAATCTTATACTTATTATGCCTTCCATTTTTAACCGGATATTCACATGCCGGGGCATTAATGCCTAAAGGTCTCGTAATTAAAGATAAATTTCTCCACGGCAAGGGCCTTCCCATTGGGAAGGTATACTCTGTACAGGCGGATGTAATAATTATTCATTCGGATAAAAAATACGGATACAGGGCTAAAAAAAATCTCCCTCTTTTTATTGGAGATACCATCATCACACGTGATAAAGGACGTATCGAGGCTGTTTTAAATGACGGCAGCACAATAATCCTCGTTCCCGATACAGGCATCGAGCTTTCTGAAAGCATGTATGACAAGAAAAAAGGAATCAGATCTTCGCTTGTAAATATGACTCTCGGAAAAGCGCGTTTTCTTGTGACAAAACTGGTCGATTTTAAACGTTCCGATTTTAAAGTAAAAACAGAAACGGCCATAGCCGGGGTAAGAGGCTCTGATTTCATCATAAAGACCTCTCCGGGCTTTACTGAGATAGCGGCTCTTGCAAAAACAAGCCTTGAAGTCGCAAGCACTTTATCGCCGGAGAAGCTTACAATCCTTTCAGCTTATGAGAAGATTTTCGTTGAAAAAGGCTCTCTTCCCTCAACTGTCGTAAAAATTTCGGCTGATGAGATAAACCGGATACAAGATGAATTTCAGGCTTCTCCCGGGAGCAAATTGTCGGAAGAAAGCGTTATTATTAATAAATTTTCAGGAAACAATGTGACAAATATCGCTATAGGGAAAGGAAGCGAAGCAAATCTCGGTACCGTAAAAGTGAAAGGCTCAAATATTAAAGGAGCCATCATTAACGATGCTACAGCAACAAACACGTCCAATATAGCCGTCGGACCCGACGCCAAGGCAAACACAGGCTCCGTTGTAATTGAATAGCAGATGTTGCAAAAAATAATATTAGCTACAACAAGCGGCATTCTACTTACAGGCTCTTTTCCTGAAACCGGGCTCTCCTGTCTTGCTTGGTTTGCCCTTCTTCCCCTTCTTATTGCAGTAAAAGATCTTAATTTCAGGCAAAGCTTCAGGCTGGGTCTTCTTGCCGGACTTGTTCATTATCTTACACTGCTCTACTGGCTGTCATATACCATGAAAACTTACGGGCATCTTCCAGTTTACCTTTCCGTACCGGTCCTGTTTCTATTCTCTTCCTATCTCGCCCTGTATATAGCCCTCTTTTCTGGAATGTTCTCGTGGATATCATCAGGTCCGCTATTCTCCTTTTTCATGATCCCTGTTTTATGGGTATCAGTAGAATATATCCGGTCGTTTCTTTTTACGGGTTTTCCGTGGGAACTGATAGCATATTCCCAGTATAAATCATTGCATATCATACAGGCTGCGGATATGCTCGGTCCTTATGGTATTTCTTTTCTTCTTGCCATGTCGAATGCAGCGTTTTTTACCGGATTTTCATACGTAACAGGAAAGCGCCGGCATGAGAAAAAGATTTCAATACGCCATTTTTTAATCCCTTCGCTTGTATTCATACTCACACTTTCAGGCTTCTGGTATTACGGGAAAAACCGGGTTGAAAATACGGACATGGCTGTTTCGGATTCGGCAGGAATGAAGATTGCGGTTATTCAGGGAAACATAAGCCAGTCCGAAAAATGGGATCCTGCCTTTCAGCATGCAACAGTAAAAAAATATTTGAATCTGTCAAGTGCTGCCGTAGCGGATAAACCGGAGCTTATCGTATGGCCGGAAACCGCGGCCCCGTTTTATTTCCTTTATGATGCTCGCCTGACAAAAAAGGTGCAAAACGGGATTGCCGACGCAGGCACAGATTTTTTAATCGGCAGCCCTTCATTCGTGAGGAATGTTAATAATACTGAGTTTTACAACAGCGCGTATTTGCTTGATTCGGATGGAAAAGTTACCGGCAAATACGACAAGGTTCATCTTGTCCCTTTCGGTGAATATGTGCCTCTGAAAAGATGGCTGCCGTTTCTAGGAAAGATGGTTGAACAGGTAGGAGATTTCTCTTCCGGCAGAAAAGGCAGCACGATCAGTTTTAACGGACACAAAATCGGTGTTCTGATATGTTATGAATTGATTTTCCCTTATCTTGCAAGGGCTGAAGTAAAATACGGCGCGGGTTTTCTTGTCAACATAACAAACGACGCATGGTACGGAAGAACAGGCGCGCCGCATCAGCATTTTTCCATGGCAGTATTCAGGGCGGTTGAAAACAGGCGCGCTTTAGTGCGCGCAGCCAACACTGGAATAAGCGGTTTTATTGATCCGGCAGGCAGGATAGTCGGTTCAACGCCTCTTTTTGAAGACGCGGTCATGACAAAACGAGTACCTGTTTTAAGCGAGATGACTTTTTACACACGATTCGGGGATCTTTTTGCGTTTTCTTGCATAGCCTTAGTGATACTGGTATTTCTTGTAAAAAGTCGTAAGAAGTGATATTTTAAAGTTCAGGCTGAAGGCGAAAGTGAAAAAGGCGGTTTTTCAACTTTCACTTGACCCATCGAACCCTTTTTTATGATAATTATAAAAAAATATATGGAGGAACACACCATGTCTATAGATTTAAAACAAAACATTAAGGAAATGGGCCAGAAATTAGCAGAACTGAAAGACTATCTTTGACTTCGATAACAAGGAAAAAAGATTAAAAGAGATAGAATTTCTGATATCGAAAGATAATTTCTGGGAAAGCCATGAGAAGGCGACGCCGCTTCTCAAGGAAAGAAGGCTCCTTTCAGGCAAGATAGAAAATTTCAGAAAACTAACCATCGATTTTGAAGAAAGTGAAATCCTGTTTAATCTGGCTATTGAAGAATCCGACTCAAAAACCATCGAAGAAGTCTCCCGCCAGCTTCAGAATATCAGAGAAAAAATAAAAAAATATTCTCTTGATCTCATGTTAGACGGCGAAGACGACCAGAACAACGCCATCGTTTCTATCAATGCTGGGGCGGGAGGAACCGAGGCGCAGGACTGGGCGGAGAAACTCTTCAGGATGTACGCAAGATGGGTTGAAAGAAAGGGCTTCAAGTTTGCGCTTATAGATTTTCAGCCCGGCGACGAGGCTGGAATCAAAAGCGTGACATTCACAGCCGAGGGTGATTATGCCTATGGATATTTAAAAACCGAAAAAGGAGTTCACCGCCTCGTAAGAATATCTCCTTTCAATGCAAACGGAAAGCGGCACACCTCCTTTGCTTCGGTATTCGTATATCCCGAACTCGATAATGATATAGAGGTCGAAATCGACGAAAAAGATCTCAGGATAGATGTATTCAGGGCGAGCGGCGCGGGCGGGCAGCACGTCAACAAAACAAGCAGCGCCGTCAGGATAACGCACGCTCCGACAGGAATAGTGGTTCAGTGCCAGCAGGAAAGATCCCAGCACAGGAACAAGGAAATGGCTATGTCCGTCCTTAAATCCCGCATGTATCAGCTTGAAAAGCAGAAGCAGGATGACAAACTTCAGGAAATGCATGACGGCAAGGAGGAGATAGCCTGGGGGAGCCAGATAAGATCTTACGTGCTTCACCCTTACCAGATGATAAAAGATCACAGGACAAACATCGAAACGGGAAATGTTAACAGCGTTCTTGACGGAGCGATTGATCCTTTCATAGAGGGCGTCCTTCTTTCGCGGAAAATTTTAAAATAATCGATTAGAATTTGATGTTATTGTAAAAAGTCATATGCTCTCTTAATGAGCTTTTTGGGTATTTTTAATCACTTCGCTAAATCACAAGAACTCTCTCGCCTGTGGCGGGATCAAACAGCTTGTGTTTTTTAACGCTCAGTTCTTTAAAAATCTGTTTCCCAAAAATCTCAAATCCGTTCGCATATGACTTTTTACAACTCATTGATAATAATAGGTGTATTGAACATGCTGCAGAAACTTTCAATCAACCCGGTTGATATTCTTTGCGAATATTATGACCGTGATTCAAAAACATTTGAAATCCTGCTCAAACACGGCGAGCATGTTGCGCAAAAAGCGCTGGATGCTGCAGGGAAGGTGCTTCATCTTAACCCGGATTTGAAATTCATTGAAGAGGCTGCCATTTTACATGATATAGGAATCTTTAAAACAGATGCACCGCAGATAGGATGCTTCGGAGCACACCCTTATGTCTGCCATGGATTTTTAGGCAGGGAGATTCTGGAAAAAGCCGGCCTGCCGAAACATGCCCTTGTGTGCGACAGGCATATGGGAACCGGAATATCGGCTGAAGAGATTGTAAAAAGCGGGCTTCCGATCCCTGCGCGTGATATGATTCCGGTATCAATAGAGGAACAGGTCATATGCTATGCGGATAAATTTTTTTCAAAAAACCGGAAACTCATCGTAAAAAAAAATGCGGAAAAAGATATTCTGCGCACACTTGAATCTTACGGGAACGGTTCTGCAGAAAAATTTAAATCATGGCAATTGATGTTTGAATAGCATTTGAGGATCACCTAAAAAAATCGGTGATCCAGGATTGAAGCTCACCGCTGCAAGCAGCGAGAAATGCGCTCGCTGTTTCGGTTCAAGAGGTCAGGTGTTCCGGAGAAAGAAAAGCCCGTCAGAACTTCAAAAGAAATATCGGAGAAGTTGAGAGAATGCTGAAACAAGACCTTAAAAAAGCCCTTCGATTTTATTTCATAACGGACGACAAAGCGCCTGCAATCGAGCCCTTTGCCCAGGCAAAGATCGCCATAAAAGCCGGAGCAACGATAATACAGTACAGAAACAAGTCCTTTTCTTCGGGTTATTACAGGGAAGCTGAGGAAATCAGAGATTTCTGCAAATGCAACAACATACCTTTTATCGTAAATGACAACATCCTTCTCGCCAAAGCTTTGACGGCAGACGGAGTTCACCTGGGCCAGAGTGATGAAACACCTTCCGTTGCGAGAAAAATTCTGGGCACTGAAGCGGTTATAGGAATATCCATCTCCACCCCGGATGAGCTTGGAAGGACTGTTCTCACTGACTGCGATTATATCGGAACAGGCCCTGTTTTCGCCACCGGCACCAAGGAAGACACAAAAAAGGTAACCGGTCTTTCAGGACTTCAGTCGATTGCCGAAAAAGTTTCCCTGCCGGTCGTCGCGATAGGAGGCATAACCGAAAAAACGGCTCAGTCATGTTTTCTCCACAAAGCTGACGGGATCGCGGTGATAAGCTCCATTTCGAGGGCTTCCGATCCGTTGCAGGCGGCGCTTAAGATCGGCTCGGCCTGCTCCTGCCCTGCTCGATCTTTATTACACACCCCGTGGGATGACGAATTCGGACTTATCGAAAAACTGTTGAAAAACGTGCCTGCATCATTGAACATGATAGTTCCTCCGGGAGATGACGCCTGTCTCCTTGCCCCGGTTTCAAACCCGGTGATTACGACCGATACACAGAAGGAAGGAATTCATTTCAGGCTCAGCTGGCAGACTCCGGAAGAAGTTGGAATTAAAGCTGTCGAAGCGACACTCAGCGACATTGCCGCCTGTTATGCCAGGCCGGTAATTCTCTTCATCAATCTTTCACTTCCTTCTTATGTTTCAGACAGTATGATCGAAGAGATCTACAAGGGCGTGGCCAAAAGCCTGAACCGCCATGAATGTTCGCTCGGAGGAGGAAATATATCAGCTGGAAACGAGTTGTCGCTGGATCTCTTTGCAGTTGGAGCTGGAAGAAATGATATATTCCCCAAGCGTTCGAATGCAAGGCCGGGATACGGGCTTTATTCCACGGGCCCTTTGGGCCTTGCAAGGGCAGGTCTTGAATCACTAATAAAAAACGACACCAGTTTTAACAGCCTTGTATCAAAATTCAAATTCCCGGCGGCAAGATTCGATGCAGCCCAGATACTTGCCGAAGCGGGAGTTGACTGCGTCATGGATATAAGCGACGGCCTTGCCGGCGACTCCTGCCATATCGCAAAGGCTTCCGGAATAACGGTTGAACTTGATCTGATGTCCTCTCCTTTTGACCCGTCCCTTGTTTCTTTCTGCAGGAAATACGGTAAAAAACCGGAAGAAATTGTCCTCGCGGGCGGGGAAGATTATGAGCTTCTCTTTGCCTGCCGTCCTGATATTTATAAAACAATTTCGGATAAACTGAAAGGCTCCTTTCAGGTCGGGCGGTGCCTGCCTTTTAACGGAAAGCATGTAATTAGCATTCCCGGAATTGATTCTTTTCAGCACGGGAAAAAATAGCTTGCATTCCGATTTCCGCATTGCTAAGCTTCATCCAAAATCCGATTGGGGTGTTCCGCCGCACACGGCGGAAACCTTTGGAGAACACCCAATTTTGCCCAAGTACACGGAAGGCGATTATTTCAAACGCAGGAATACATTGAAGTATTTCGAGTATTGAAATTTGAGCCTGACACAGTAATCGGGCAAAAGGGGGCATTATACAAAGGTTTCCGGACGGGACTGAGAAAAAACCCACTGAACCTGATACAGTTAATGCTGTCGTAGGGAACTCGGAGAATATGACCCATGAAGGCAACTTTCCTTCCCCTATTCTTCCAGAAGTTTTCCCGCAGCAACAAAAATGGTTTCCGGCCCTCGATTATCGGATATATAGATTTTTTACAAAGCTATCATTCATTGATGCCTTCGTAAAAAATATAAATATGCTCTTTTAAGTCATTTCCGCAGAAGCGGGAATCCAGTCTTTTCGACTAGTTCTGGACTACCGTTTTCACGGGAGTGACGGGATTTTCAACTTTTTACGAAACCATCATATTTTATCGGGGATCTAACATGAGAACAGCTTTAACTATAGCAGGTTCGGACCCTTCAGGCGGAGCCGGAATACAGGCCGATCTTAAAACGTTTCACGCTCACGGTGTTTTCGGAATGAGCGTGATAACAGCAGTGACGGTACAGAACACGACGAAGGTTTACAGTGTTTTGGATATTGATCCTGTCATGGTACATGACCAGATCATGTATCTTTTTGAAGATATCAGTATCGATGCCGTTAAAATAGGTATGGTTTCCGGCATAAAACTGATAGAAACAATTGCTGAAACTCTTGGAAAAATCGATCTGCCTCCCGTGGTTCTTGATCCTGTAATGATTTCAAAAAGCGGATACAGCCTTCTTAAAAATGATGCCCGGGATGCTCTTGTCAAAAATCTCTTTCCTATTGCAGATGTCGTTACTCCGAACATTTATGAGGCTGAAGCCCTGACTGACACAAAGATAGAAAGCACGGATGAAATGAAACATGCAGCTGCAAAAATATTAAAACTCGGCGCCAAAAAAGTGGTTGTAAAGGGAGGACATCTTAACGGAAAACTCGCAACGGACATTTTATACGACGGAATTCTTTTTAAAGAACTGACAAATAAAAGAATTGAAACAAAAAATACTCACGGAACCGGCTGCACCTTTTCTTCCGCTATAGCGGCAAATCTTGCGAAAGGTATAGATTTTTTTAAAGCCGTCTCTGCTGCAAAGGCATATATAACCGGCGCAATAGAGCATTCGCTTGAAATCGGGCATGGTCACGGTCCTGTCGACCATTTCTTCAAACTTCACGAAAGAGACATAAAATGCGATGGAAAATAAACGGTCTTTAACATCGGCTAATCTTTTTTTTCTCTGGTTCGGAGCAGCCGTTTCGGTGGCTGAAATACTCACAGGCGGGTATCTTGCCGATCTCGGAGTTTCAAAAGGGATATGGGCCATAATCCTGGGGCACCTGGCCGGAACAGCCCTGCTTGTATCAGCCGGGATCATAGGTTTCAACGAGCGGCTTCCTTCAATAATGTCCACCCGGATATCGTTCGGAAAACAGGGATCTTATCTCATCTCCGTTATAAATATACTTCAGCTCATAGGCTGGACAGCCATAATGATAATAGAAGGCGGGAGAGCGATCAGCATCGTAACATCTTCACTATGGCAATTCGACAACATCGCAGTTCAATCGGTTTTAATGGGGGTCTTGATAGGAATCTGGGTCATCTCAGGGTTTCATGGATTCAAAAAATTAAACATGGCGGCTGTTTTTCTCCTTCTTATTCTGACCATTGTAATGACAGTAGTAATTTTAAGGCAGACTCCGGACCTTTCAGGAGTCAGAAGTACGGGGTTTTTCGGAACAGGATTCGAGCTTTCCATAATCATGCCGCTGAGCTGGTTTCCCCTTATAGCTGATTATACTTCCCTTTCCGAATCAAAAAAGGGAGCATGGATAGCCCCGTTTGCGGGATATTTTACCGGAAGCTGCTGGATGTATGGCATCGGAATGTTCGGCGGAATTTATTCCGGTTCACCGGATCCGACAGGCATGATGCTTGCCGCAAATCTTGGCATCATAGCCCTGATGATAATAGGCCTATCAACCGTTACGACGACATTTCTGGATGTTCACTCGGCGGCGATTTCTTTTTTGAATATTTTTCCCGGGATAAAACGAGAGTTTGCCGGAGTCTTTTTTGCTCTTGCGGGAACGCTTCTTGCAATCTTTTTTCCTATGGAACAATACACCTCATTCCTTTATCTATTGGGCTCAGTTTTTTCTCCGCTGATATCTATTCTGCTTACGGACTATTTCATTCTCAAAATCGATTCGAGGGATAAAAAGGCGGACCCTGTCGCTGCGATATCTCTTGCCGCTGGTATCATATTCTACTATCTTATCAAACCTGTTCAGATAGTAACTGGTCCCACGCTTTTGACGATAATATTCACTTTCGTGATTCATTTAATTTTGAGGAAGGTTTTTAAAAAATAAATTATGAAAAGCAATCACACGGAACCGGCAGGAAATTATACCCGCAAAGCTGCATACGCTGTCGTTCTTGCTGCGGCAGGAATAGCGCTTTCACCATACACGTCCTTACCCATCGGGATTGCCAAAATTAATCCCACACAGCATTTCATCAATATGCTGGGTGCTGTGCTCCTCGGTCCTTTCTGGGCGATGGTGACTGCCGCCGTCATAGGGCTCATCCGGAATGTCCTGGGTGTAGGCACAATCCTCGCTTTTCCAGGCGGGATGATAGGAGCCATACTTGCCGGATATCTCTTCCGGTATACGCGTAATCTGCATATAGGGGCTTTCGGTGAAGTGATAGGGTCAGGAATTATCGCCCCTGTCGTATGCTCGGTTTTTTTTGCTCCCGTGCTGATGGGGAAAGCCATACCTCTTTTAGCGCTTATTCCTTCCTTCCTCGCAAGTTCGGTGACCGGTGCAATCCTTGGAGTAATAGCCCTTAAGGCATTGTTCCGTGCTGATATCCTGTATCCTGAAAGCCATGAGATCTGATGCATTATCATCATACGATAAAAATCGACAGCCTCAGATATTCCTACCGGGAAACAACAGCCTCACCAGTATTAAACGGAATAGATCTTACAGCCGGGCAAAATGAATATATTCTCCTTTGCGGACAGAGCGGCTCAGGGAAATCGACACTTTGCCGCACATTGAACGGCCTCATTCCTCATTTTTACGGCGGTTTTCTCGAGGGGTATGTTAGGATCGCCGGCGTCGATACTGCAATCAGGACGGTTGGCGATATGCTTCAAATGGTCGGGATGGTCTTTCAGAATCCTGAGTCACAGCTCTTCTGCAGCACGGTCGAGCACGAGATTGCCTTCGGCCTTGAAAGCCTTGGTCTTGCCCGATCCGAAATAAAAAACAGAGTCATGCAGGCGGCAGAGATACTTTCAATTGCTGCTCTTCTTTACCGCAACCCTCAAACTCTTTCTGACGGCGAAAAACAGCTTGTTGCGATAGCGGCTGCAATTGCTATTAAGCCGAAATTAATTGTACTAGACGAGCCATATGCAAATCTGGACCCTTCAAACGTGCAGAAAGTCCGTTACGCCTTAAAAGAGATCTGTAGACTGGAAATGTGCATCCTTATCTCCGAACACCGGCTCCATTATACCCTTCCTGATGTTGATCGCGTAGCTGTTATTCACGAAGGGCGTATTGTAATTGACACACCTCCCGCGCTTCTTCTACCGGGTCATGTCAAAGAGTACGGTCTCGAATTTCTTCTCTGCGGACACGGTGAGGAAAAAACCGAAACCCACGTCCCGCCGCCCGGAGATGAAACTGTTCTTTCCGTCGAGGATATCTCTTTTTCCGGAAACGGCATCCCCCTTCTGAAAGATATCAGTTTCACTCTGCACAGAGGAGAATGCATCGCCCTTCTTGGAGCAAACGGCGCAGGAAAAACGACGCTTCTAAAGCACATTAACGGACTTTACAGGCCGGATAAGGGGAAAATAATTCTATCGGGGCAGGACACATCAAAAATGAAAATCCCGGAACTTGCGAGGTATGCCGGAATAGCCTTTCAGAATCCGGACAACCAGTTTTTCAGACTTAATGTGCGGGATGAAATATCGGCAGGGGCCGACGCTCTCAATTGTTACGATGCAAAATGGATAAAGAGGCTGGTTAACCTTTTCGGACTTGAAAAATTATTAAAACGCGCGCCCTACCGGCTGAGCGGAGGAGAGAAAAAACGTGTTGCATTTGCTTCGGCTCTTGCCTCAAAACCTGCCGTTCTCGCGCTTGATGAACCTACGGCAGGGCAGGATGCCAGGTTTCGTCATTCCCTTTCCGAATTTTTATCGGATCTCGCGGCAAACGGAGTTTCAGTTCTTCTCGCAACCCATGATCTTTTATTTGCGAAGCAGAACGCTCACCGGTTTCTTCTCATGTCAAAGGGAAGAATAATTTCCGAAGGAACACCCGGCAGTGTGATCGCCGATAAGACTGCAATGCGGCTTGCCGGTCTTATGCCTTTCGAAAGGATGGAAAATGACGTTTGATCCGAGGACGAAACTTATCCTTTCCTTTTATTACAGCATCCTTGTCCTGTTTTCGTACGAACCTCTTCCTCTTGTTTCCGAATGGGTGTTCATTCTGCTCCTGATTCTTATGACAGGCAAAACAAAAGAGTCTTTACGCTGGTTTAAAACCGTTGCTCCGATGGCTGTATTTTTCAGCGCTGTTGTCTGGTGGTCTGCAGATGTAAATTCAGCATTTATTGCAGGATTCAAACTCATAAACATCGCCTCGGTTTTTTTTGCTTTTTTCATCTCAACATCTCCCGAAGATCTGGGCAATGCGCTCGTAAAGGCCGGGATTCCGTATCCTGTTGCTTTTGTAATGAGCGTCTCTTTGCAGTTTGTTCCGGTCATGGCCCGCAAAGCAGGAAATGTTATCGATGCTCAGCGCTCAAGAGGCATTCCGATCGGGCCGGGATTGAAAGCCGTCAGGTATATTCATGTATTATTGATACCGGTGCTCATTCAGTCGATCCGGCTTGCGGAAGAGCTTGCTGAAGCAATGGAGTCCCGCGGATTCGGACGATCGGGAAGAACATTTCTTAATGAATACAAAATGCGCCCGGCAGACTGGATCGCCGTTTTTGCAGGGATGTTACTCCTGGCCACTTTCCTGTTTCTCCAACGCTACATATAAAGAATTAAAGAGTTGGCAAAAAGGATTCGGCATACTATATTACGGTTAAGGTGATAATAAAGTTTCTTGCTGAACTTGACATATAGACCGATTAATGCGATACAACTTGATATAAAGAGCAAATTCTAAGCATTTACCCGATCCTGTCTCATTTCCGATTTATTACCCGAATGTTTATTTGTCGACTTAAGCACACTTGGATCGGTTCTAACGTAAGAAACGGAGATAAACTAACGAAAGGAGAAAGGCCATGACCGGAAAGATATTTTACAGAGAACGAACTGCTTTAAAGGAGGGGGAAAAGAAGCCTAGGTACCGCGCAGTTGCCGTCTCGGATTGCAATTTGAAAATATATGCCGAGCACTTGCGTTTAACCGAATTGGAACAGATAGCTAAAGCTGTCGGCGCCGAACTGGTGCCGCTCGGAAAGGATGTAACGCATCAAAAGAAAAAGAAATAGGGCAAGGTCACAACTTATTCCGGAGGATAAATCATGGCTTTGGTTCGTGATAAAGACGGCAAGCGGCTTCATGTTAAAAGCCGTTTGATGGGAGAGAGCCTTGTAAGCAAAGAGTTTATTGCTCAGCTGAACATTGCTCCGCAGGAAAGGCTGTACCCCGATGTTGCAGTTGTTAAAATCGGCGGGCAATCAATCTGCGACCGGGGAGTACAGGTACTTCCCGGTATTTTAAAAGAAATAGTTGCCAATCGCAACAAGCATAAAATGCTGATAGTAACCGGTGGAGGAACCCGGAGCCGCCATATCTATACAATTGGGCTGGAAATGGGAATGCCCACCGGCATAATCGCTCGTTTCGGAAGTATGGTATCCGAACAGAATGCCCTCATGATCGCCGTACTGCTTTCTCCCTGGGGCGGCATCAAAATCTCTCATAGCGACATAGTCAAGCTTCCAACCTATTTCGCTGAGGGGATTATTCCGGTGATGCACGGGATGCCGCCTTATGATTACTTTGCGATCAAACCGGCGAAAGGTCGAATACCGGTTCACCGCACCGATTCAGGATTGATTATTCTGGCAGACCTCATTGGCTCGCGGCGGGTCTTGTTTGTAAAAGATGAGAATGGCCTCTATACCGATGATCCGAAGAAAAATCCAGATGCCGAGTTTATTCCAAAAATAGGGGCACGGGACCTGATGGAACGGGACCAGGATGACCTGGTGATAGAACGGCCCTGCCTTGAGATTATGCAGAACAGTGAAGTGATCGAAGAGGTTCAGATAATCAACGGCATGGTGCCTGGTAATATCACAAAAGCTCTTGCCGGGGAGCATGTTGGAACAATTATTTTTAAACAAAAATGATGGTTTCATAAAAAGTCCGAATATGCTCTCTTAATCCGGGTTCTTCTCAATCCGTTTCGGCTTTATTTCCCGCGCGCGCGAAATACGGCGGGCGGGTCCGGAACTTGTCGGCAAGTAAAAAGAAAAGCAGGAAGGATGATTGCCATGACGGCGGACGATCTGTCTAAGAAAACTGAGAGCGGTGATCCGGCGCATACCGAAAATGAGCACACAAAGCAATCAAAGAATCTCTATAACAAGATGGAGTGGGCCGGCGCTTTCGGCGATATCGGCACACTGATCCCCTTTGTCGTGGCCTATATCACGATAGTAAAGGTTGATCCGCTGGGGCTCCTCTTCATGTTTGGCCTGTTTTTGATGGCCGCCGGAATTTATTACAAAACACCGATCCCCATTCAGCCAATGAAAGCCATCGGTGCGGCAGCTATTGCCGGGGGCATCAGCCCGGCAGTTCTCTTCGGAGCAGGCCTCGCCACCGGACTTTTCTGGCTTCTGGCAGGCATAACCGGCGCTTTAAGGCCGATTGCACGGATAGCCACCAAGCCTGTTGTGCGGGGCATCATGCTGGGACTGGGGCTCTCTTTCATGGTGGGCGGCATCAACCGTATGAGGGCGGCGCCTGTTCTGGCCGGCATCGCCCTGGTCGTAACCTATCTTCTTCTGACGAACCCCAGGATTCCGGCTATGTTCCTGCTCCTGATCATCGGGATAGTCTCCTCGGTCATCATGAATCCGCAGCTGATTTCGGAATTGGCCAAGATTCATGTTGGCTTCAGGTTGCCTGTATTCAGCCTGCCGATTATAGGGTGGAATGACATTGTTGCAGGCACCCTGCTCTTCACACTTCCCCAGATACCATTAACCCTGGGCAATGCCGTAATTGCAATTGTTGCCGAGAACAATCACCTGTTTCCCGACCGGCAGGTAAGTGAGAAGAAAATCGCTGTTTCCCAGGGGATTATGAACCTCATCGCTCCTCTCTTTGGCGGCATTCCCATGTGTCATGGCGCAGGAGGAATGGCTGGGCATGTCCGTTTCGGGGCCAAAACGGGTGGAGCCTTGGTGATACTGGGGGGTATTCTCATTTTCATAGCCCTGTTTTTCAGCGAATCCGTTTCAATCATCTTTAAGATTTTCCCCGACCCTATACTGGGGGTAATCCTGTTTTTCGCCGGCTCCGAACTGGCGCTGGTTGTAAAAGATATCGGCGGCAGGAAATCCGATTTCTATGTTATGCTGATAGTAGCTGCCTTTGCGATGTGGAACATGGGGGCAGCCTTCCTTGTTGGAGTTATTTTGGATACATCTCTTAGGAGAGGGTGGTTAAAGATTTGAATGCCAGGCACTGATCAAGTCATCGGTGCAAAACATAATAAGTACTTGAACCGAAACAGCGAGCACTAACCCCGCTGCTTGCGGCGGGGTTAGTGAGCAAATTAATAACAGATTATTTTAAGTGAGGTTCAGTATGTCCCTATCACTTCCTAATCTTCTCATGCGCATTCTTGATGAAATCAATTATCTCATCAATAACTCGAAAGAATTGTCCGAAGTTTTTTCATGAAAGATGATAGGTTGAAGCGCGCTTTCAGTCGCAGTGAGACCCTTGCATAACGCCCTCTTTTGCCCGATTACTGTGTCAGGCTCAAATTTTAATCCTCGAAATACTAAATGTATTCCTGTGGTTAAAATTTTCGCCTTCCTTGTACTTGGCCAAAATTGGACGTTCTTCAAAGGTCTCGCAGTCTGGAAATTATCGGTGAATCTTAAAAAAAATTCCCGAGTAATTTAAGGAGAAGAATCCGGAAATTGCACGGAAGCTGATGACACGAATGCGTGATCGGCTTATCCACCACTATTTTGGAGTGGATTACGCAATGTTCTGGGACATTGTTAAAAATAATATACCAGAGCTAAAAATCCGGATTGAAAATATTCTTCCTCGTGAAATCCTCCGACACAGGTTAATTGCAAGTTGAAAGTTCACTACATAAGATAATGAACGGACACGATAGGATTTCGGTGAATTCATCCTGCCATACCTGGCAGGATCTGGAAAGAAGACTTACCAGCCATGCATATACCCGGCACGAATGTTATGCTTCCCACGGTTTCAGGTAAAAGCCGGTTATTGTTTGACATTATATCGGTTTTTCAATAGATAGGATTTAAATTCTTATTTCTTCTGTAACTTCTTCAAATAAAGTGTTTATTTTATTACAGGAGGGTTAACATTGAGCGAACCTGCCGACAGACGGAAGTATTACAGGCTGGATACCAGATGGCCCGTCACGATCATCCTGAACAGCGTAACTGTTGAGGGTGAAACTACGAGTATAAGCGCTCAGGGGGTTTCCATAACCTGTGATGAATCCCTTCTGCTGGGAGTTTCCACATCCTTTGATGAAACTCTCCTTCTAAATGAAATATGCACATTGCACATAAGACCTCCCGATTACTATTCTATAAAGGTTTCAGGAAAAGTCGTCTGGACGGATATGCATGGAATAGACGGTGAAAATAAAACAGTAGGAATCGGGGTTTACATTGTTGAGATTTCGGATAAAGACCGTGTCTATTTCAAAGATATTCTTTCCGCGCCTGCGGGATGATTCTGATCAAACTTTCCGGGCATAAATTTTTACAATTATTTGATCCATATACTGAAACTCTTTTGCGCCGCCTGACTCAGAGCTTTCGAGATTTATGCTCCCTTTATGTTTGGCTATAATCTCGTGGCATATGTAAAATCCAAGTCCGGTGTCATCGGCGGATAACGTATAATATTTTTTGCACATTTTTAAAAGAGTAGCTCTCAATCTGGTATGGTTTGGGTTGTTCAAAGACTCAAACTTCAACCATCAGGAGGGCTACAAATGCAAGATAACTGAACTGAGAGAGCAAAAAAAGAGGAAAAAGCAGGGCAGATCATCAGGATTGAACAGGAACAACTGCCCAAGCACCTGGAGAGACCTTTGCATAACTCCCCCTTTTACCCGATTACTGTCTCAGGCTCAAATTTTGGCACGAAGTGAAGCAAAGCGCTATCCTCGAAATACTCCATGTATTCCTGTGGTTGAAATTATCGCCTTCCTTGTACTCGGCCAAAAATTGGATGTTATTAAGGGTCTCCTGGACAAAGTAGTAAGGAGTATGGGAGAAGAGACTCCGAATGTTCTTTTAGACTCAGAAGCGGACCGTTTTATGTCATGCAGGCCGATATGAACGCAACGATTCCCGCAAAGATACCAGAGCAGTCATTATTCGAGAAAGTTGAACACAAAAGCTGAGGAAGTAAGCCAAGCCTTATAGCGCCCAAGTTGAGGACCTTACCGTTTGAGACTGCCATCTTTGAGAGTGAAATGATTCATCTACTCGAAAAACATACCTTTTCAAATATTTTTCCGCCATGATGATAAATATCACATATTCCAGTATGTCCGTATAAAATAAATATCGGTCACCGATATAAATAATAGGTGTCATTATTAGGCGGTTGGAAACAAGCATTAAGAAAATAAAAAAAGCAAATATCTTGAATTCGTGGCTCAGTCTGATGAAAGGTAAAAACAAGAAGAGTGCGATAAAAAAGCCTTCTCGAAAATTCAAGGTATAAAGAAATTTTAATAACATTAACTTGCTAAATTCTTTGTAATTATGACAAATAAGAATCTTAATAACTCTACGGGAAAAACTTTCGAATTGAATCAACATTTCATCTTCCTGCTTAGGAAGAGAGTAAACATGCTGAAATGAAGCCATGAGACCAGAACCAAGAATTATAGCGAAGTTATCATTATATAAATCAACCAACCTCCTATCAATCTCGAATCTGTTTTTAGCAAGAAGTTTTTTGTTTTCCAGATAATCATATGTTCGCTTTATTACTTCACGATCCTGTTGATTAACAATATTATTTATAACCTTCTCATTAGTAACATAAATAGCGCCAACAAGGATATGGCTTGCGTTAAGAGAGACCTTGCCAAAATAATGATTTGCCGCTTTATGGTAAAATCGTTCGCTTAAATCAGCAAACACGAAAATGGCAATTCCTGTTGTGATTAGAATGATTATCGATCGAATATGGTCAACTTTGAATTGAAGGATGTTTATAGCCACGATCGCAATGATGTACATAAATATCATTTGTGTCCTGATCAACGTCAAGATCCCAATCAATAGTATAAATATAATTAAATTTCGTCGCTCATCAGTAAATAAGGTTTTAACAAGAAATGATACGGCAAGAAGAAACAATCCATAACTTAAGGCTTCTGTCAGAAGTTTATTGCCTATCTCGCCATGAATTCCCACAGCAACACTAATGGCTGATAATGGAAGTAACAAAAATAGATGTAATAGAGTGAATGTAATGGGATGAAGCTCAAATTTCTTCCGCAATAAATTGCTCAAATAAAAAGCCGCAATGAGCACAAATATTAACTGGAAAAAAATCAACGCGATGAATGCATGAGGTTCAAAAAACATTTTAAAAAAGCTGATGGCTAATGGATAAACAGGAGGCCTTATAACTGACTTATCTATATATTGCTGGGTATCAAATGCCCATATAACGCCCACTTTTAACCGGTTTATCAATACCAAGAAGCTGTAGAAAAAAACAAAACCGTACGCCTTTTTGATATCAAAGAACTTGACCGCTTTCATTATATTCACACAAATTCGCAAATTCAAAAGCATTCCTTCACAATTATTTCAACTACGTCTTTGGGTTCAATCAATCTCATGCAGTCATGGGTCCTGATCTTGCAACGGCCGAGATTGCAGCCGATACAGGGCAGATCATCCAAGCGCAATACCCGGTGGCTCTCGCCTATGGGCATCCACTGTTCCTTAATGGTTGGTCCCATAAAGGAGATGGTCGGAATGCCGAGCGCGACGGCGCAGTGCAGCGGCCCCGAATTGTTGCAGACAAGCAACCGGCATTGCGCGAGGATAGCAAAGAACTTTCTGATATCCTCCTGAACGGATACACAAACATGAGGCTTAATCCCGGCAAGAATATCCTCGACGACAAGGGCATCCGAGGGACCGCCCAGCACCACAACCTCGAATGAGGTATTTCGTCGAATCAGGTTAATAAGCCCGGCATAATATTCCGGTAGCCATCGTTGCGTCTCATAATAAGCACCGGGATGGATGGCAACAATCTTTTTGCTTTGGACTCTATTTTCCTGCAGCCATTGATTGGCCCATGCTTGTTCGTCCGCTCCAAGATAAATGGCCGGTTTCCTGTTTTCGGAAGAAATGCCGATATGCTTCAACAGATCAGTGGCGCCATCAATGAAGTGCTTGTTGCCCTCAATTTTTGGCGACATACAATTAAAAAAAAACTCCCGGCCAAAGGCTGCATAGCCTATTCTATGGTCTGCGCCGCTCATACCCGCCAACCACGCGGTTTTCAGCTCATAATCGGTATAAGGATCGATGGCAAGATCGAGATGACGGGATCTCAATCCGTTGATAAACTGTATTTTTTCGAGTAAACTGGCGGACCGGTCATAGACAATAACCTCATCCACATCCGGATTGTTCTTCAAGACCGGCGCGTTGGCCGGCGAAGCCATTACAATGAGATGAACCTGTGGCAATAAGACCTTAATCGCTCTGAAAGCATGCGTTGAGAGCACCATATCGCCTACCCTGTCCACGCGAATAAGGAGGATGCTTCCGATATTCCGGATCACAGGGAAGATATTTCTTTGAAAAAGGAGAATGCTCAGCGTTTTTAAAGCAAAGCACCTTGCATTCAAATAAATTGCCTTGAAAATTGATTTCACAGATATTTTAGATACGTGTGGCATATACCTCAAGGGCGTTGAATATCCTCAATCCCGACATGTAATATAAGACCACCGCGATGGAATTGACCATTTTCTTTGAGTATTCAGTAATGCCATAATCAGGAGCAATTTTGAGACATTCAAATCCGGTATTCCGCAGATAATTTCTCAAGGTTTTGTCAGAAAAATGATAAAGGTGGATTTCCCTGTCATCTTTAGAAAATAGTTTCAAGGGCCTTCTCTTCCCCAACCTGTAGGCGGCTTGCATTATGTAATCATTAACGTTTGGGACGGCAATCACGAGCAGCCCGGATGGTTTCAGGATGCGATGAATCTCCCGAAGATACCGCTTGGGGTCCGTCAGATGCTCGAGGACATGCCACATGGTCACCACGTCGAAGGAATTCTCCGGATACCCGGCGTCAAAAATCTCTCCGCAGAATACGGGAATACCGAGAGCCTCACTGACATAATTCGCAGCAAAGGAAGAGTGTTCCGTTCCGCTTATCTCCCATCCCCTCTCTTGCGCCAGTTTCAGAAAAGCGCCGTCACCGCAACCCACATCCAGCAAATGTTCTCCCTGTCGCCGTTTTTCAAGCTTATTTAATCTGCCTTCCCACATTCTAATTCGTTTGTTTTTCTGCTGGCAAATCCAATCCCTGTAATAATCCGCGTCATAATGAACTGCCAGCGTGGCAATATCGGGAAAGGGATGAACAAATACCAGCCTGCAATTCAGGCATTCCAGCACCCTGAAAGGTGGATCATCATCTTCTCGGACTTTGAAACTGTTCTGTCCGCAGAGGTTGCAACTGGTTTCAACCGGTTTCACGCGGAGTCATCTCCCCAGAAGTTCATGATATACCCACTCCGTCTTCCTTAGATTTTCTTCAATGCTGAATAATTTTTCCGCTCTTAAACGCCCTGACTCCCCCATCTTTCGTCTCGTTTCCCTGTCCCCTGCAAGCAACAGGATTTTTTCAGCCAGGGCAGCAGGGTCTTCCGGCGGTACTACAAAACCGGTAATACCTTCTTCCACTGCTTCCGCCGTCCCTCCGACGTCGGTTGCAATCACCGCTTTTCCGGCGGCCATCCCTTCTATCACGGCCCTGGGAAACGCCTCAAAAAGAGAGGGCATAACAACAATATCCGTTCGATTTAATATATTGCTGATATCTGTTCTAAATCCTTCAAAAACAATTCGTTCCTTAATATTAAGTGATTCCGCCAAGTCCAGACATTCGCGCTGATATTCCTTGTCCGTTATCTCCCCTGCGAAAAAAATATGGAACTTTTGCAATCCGCTCAATATGCTGCCGCAGGCTTCAATCAGATATTTTTGTCCTTTAAGCGGTTCAATCCTGGCAAATACCGTAATCAGCAAAGAGCTCTCCTCAATTCCTAATGATTCTTTTATCTGGTCAGATGAGCTGACTTTTACAAATTCCGCCGGATTCACTCCGTTGTATATCGTAATAAATCTGTCATCACGCTCGATTCCGGAGAACCTGCTGCGGAGAGAATTCGCCACCAGGATTATCTTTGCTGGGAATAAGGTCAGGATGCTGTCGAACCTGTCACGGTTTGACGCCCTAACATGCCAGACGAGAGGAATACGTTTTAATTTCGCCGCTATACCGGCATAAAAAGTGTTGCGGGGACCATCGGTATGTATAAGGTCAATCCTATGTTTCTTTATCAATCTCAGCAAACTGAAAAAGGCATTAAAACCGGGCAATAAGTTGAAAGAGATAACCGATGGCAATGTCTGGATGACGACATCAATATTCAACTCTCTTAATTTCTGCGCCAAATCCTCTTCGGCCGGAAGTAAAACGACAGGATGAAACTTCTTTTTATCCAGACGCGCGACAAGATGATAAAGGCTTTTCTGCCCCCCCCCTTTAAGGGTTCCAAAGCTTGAGAAGTATAATATGTTTATCCGGTCATCTGACATACAATTTCTTGTCCAATCTCTTACATAGGAGCTCATCGTACATGGTTTCAACAAGCCCTGTCATTTTCAGCATGGTGAATTTTGACTCATATATCTGCCTTCCCCGAAGGCCCATATCGGTTCTCAGCGCTTGATCGTTGACCAGTACTCTTATAGCTTCAGCCAACTGTTTCGAACTTCCCGGAGAGACCAGAAATCCATTCCCGGCATCCTCAATGACTTCGGGTATGCCGCCAATGCTGGTCGCGATGATGGGAAGACCCACTGCCATCGCTTCAATCAATGCGACTCCGAGGCCTTCCCGGATCTGAGTCGGCAAAACGAATATGTCCGCAATTTGAAGCAAGTCAAAGACATCCTTTCGTATTCCCATAAACAGAACCACCCGATCAATCATCAGTTGCCGGGTCGATGCCTCAATCTGCTCCCGCAAGGGGCCGTCGCCGATAATAAGCAACCTGACCGACGGATGTCTCAGGAAAATCTCCTTGAAGGCGGTCAGTAATAGTCCATGCCCCTTATTTGCCGTGAGGGAGGCAACGACAGCAATGACTATCACATCAGCATCCAATCCCAGAGACGCCCGCAATTTTTTTCTCAGATTATCGTCCAGGAGTTTATCGGGTGGCGTTACGCCGTTATAAATCAGGCAAGTTTTTTCTTTGCGAATTTTCTCGTTGACGGTGACGAACCTTTCCACCGCTTGAGAAATGCAGATGATTCTATCAGTGAAACAGGAAAGGAATCTCTCGATCAGGAGATTTCTTTTGCCATAGTCATAGTAGGTGCTGTGAACATGGGCGATTATAACCGGAACACCGGCCAGGATTGCCGCAAGCCTGCCAAAGGTACCGGCGAAGTAGCCATGTGTATGGATTATGTGAAATTTCTCTTTCTTCATCATCCGGGCAAGTGCCGCAATCCGCAAGGGATTGTAATAGCCGTTCAAGCCAAGAATCCGCACGGATATCCCCTGTTTGATCAATTCATCCGCAACCTGCCCTCCCATAGTCAGGCACCAGACCTGTGGGGCGTATTTCGACGGATCGAGAGACAGAACAATCGACGCCAATATCTTTTCAAGGCCGCCGACTTTTAAATCTTCAACAATATGAAGGATTTTTTTTGCGGGACTACTTTTCATGCCCTGTTGCCGATCTTTGAGAAGAGTTCCCTGATCCGATGGGTATAGGTGTGGTTTTTCAGTACGTTGCGGTTTCCCATCCCGGCGATTTTATTTCTTTCTTCGGGATGGGCAAGATAGTGCTTTGCTTTGTTCATAAGATCAGAGGCGTCAATAAAGCGGACTAGGTCTTCACCATCCTGAAACAGGGAAAACACATCCCTTTGATCGTCACACAGCACGAATGCCCTGCATGCCAGAGCCTCAAAGATACGTGGGCTGGCTTGATAAACGGGGAATCTGTTTTGCGGGTCCTTGTAGTGGGTAGCAAGAACAATTTTGCTGGCGCTGTATATTTTCAACCAATCATTTGGTGTCGTATGCGCACCACGGATGCACCGGCCAAGAAGCGAGTTACGATCAAGGGCGTCCCATCCCGGCCCCCAGACGGCGATATTGAAATCCACTAGTTTTTCAAAAAGCGTCGCCCGGTTAGGATAATATGACCCGACAAAAACAATATCACTGCCATATTTTTTCCTGTCTGCCGAAGTACATTCAACTGAATGATGATATTCTGGATCACAGGCCATCGGAAGCCATTGTGCGCCTTTGATTCCGGCCCGGGCAAGCATTTCAACCGCTTCCGTGCCCTGACAGAATATATAATCGTAAAACGCGGCTCCTGTGACCAGCGTTTCAAAATATGGAGCGGGATCGGTGGTCCATAACACAGTTATGACACCCAGTCTTTTTAAGCGGCGAATGGTTTTCACTTCTATTCTGTTACCGCCTGTGATGATGGCGATGTCCGGCTTGCAGGACTTGGCAAGCGATAGCATCTTTCTATTGATGATTTTGAGATCCAGTTGATTAAGGAATGGTACACGTTTTCTTATTCTTCCCGGAATAACATGCTGCCGGTCTTCAAATACGGATACATCATGACCCAGATTTCGAATAGCCGATTCAATATATTCGGTAATGGTGAAAAAATGGGGATTATGATGACCGCTTGAGAGGATTTTCATGAAGTCCCCTTGGAACCAATGCTTTTATATAGTATATTCTTAATATCATCGATTCTGTTTTTCCATTGATGTTTTTCTTTCGTTATCTCATAATTTTTTTCAATCAGCGGAACAAAATCGATATAATGATCAAGCAGATATTTCAATTGGCCCGTTGGGTCTGAATAATCAGCTTCAACAACCGGATTATATCCAAACAAGGCTATGAGATCCGGTGGCGCATGCCCGAGGATAAGACATTTTGAAGCCATACACTCAAAATATCTCGAAGTGACTGTGGACAGATCATATATCTCAGGATGGGTAATTGTCTTGGGAACACATACGGCTATTTTGGCTTTTGACAATCCATTCAGAAGTGCTTCCCGGTCTTTAAATTGAATTTTAACATTGTCGTTGTCTATCGGGTATTGATAATTGATTCCATTGGTTCTGGAAAAAGGCAGCAGTTGTTCATGCAGCCACTCCCAGCGCCGGCCATATTGCAGAATATCGATATCTTTCTCTCCATAATCACGCCGGCGATAGCTGGCGCAGTTAATAGCTTCAGGCATCCAATAGGCTTTAAAGTTTGGAATCCGCAGGGAATTAAAATACTTCGCTGATTTTTGGATGGAAATAAAAGCTATGTTGATTTTAAATGATCGGAATGCATTTTCGTTTATGGCATTGTCATGAGTCCACGAGTCGAACTGATAGATGACCTTGAGTTTCGACTTAAATATGTAGTGCTGGAATATTTTTATATATTCTATCCCGGAGAGAGACGAGAAGAGAATCTTGTCGCGATTCATACCCGGAAGGTCAAAAGGGAATGTGCGATATTTCAGACGGGGCAAAAAATATTTTTCAAATACCCGCTCCAGGATATTTACGGAACCCTTTACAATTTTCCATCCTGTGTATTTGATAATATCTTTCTCAAAATCTTCATATACGTCGGCATGCATTCCCCTTTTTTTACGCATCGTGACAAGATAGGTTCTGTCAATCACTCCCCGGCTCTCTTTCTTCATCATCTGTAACTGCTAATGCGATTATTTTACGCTAGAATAGATCTGATACTGAATTCGGAGCTAATAACCATCGTTTCTCCTGAAAATCAAAAATTATCCGATCGTAACCGTACCAATTGATAAAACCTAAATGCTTTAAGTATGTCCGGAATAACCGGCCAGCTTTGCCGTTTGTGAATCTGATGAAGTTTGCACATAAATGATCCTTATATCCGAAAGAACTCCAAAATCCCCGAAACGCTTCAGCAGCCTCGGCTCGATAGGAATCTATTGCTATGCTGCCACGTTGATTCTCATGTGTTCGAAAACCGGCAAGAATTGTGTTAACATGGTTTAATGAGGTTTTCTGAAAAAATCGGAGCCATAACTCAAAGTCACAGGCATATTTGAGATCGGTATTTAATTGTCCGCCGGCTTCATCCCATAAATCCCGCCTCCAGAAAATTGATTCCTGCTGCAGCCAGTTATAATGACCTGAAAGAAAATCATATTTATTTCTGAAATCAGACTGAACTTTATCGGGAGCGGCGCCTTCGTATATATTGGTCGGTATGCCGGAGATCCATTTTACTTCCGGGAGATCGTTAAATATCCGGACGACTGTTTTTAATGTCCATGGGTAATAAACATCCGAACTATTGAGCCACCCCATGATCCCGGCATGAGTTTGTGCGAAGCCTTTATTAATGCCATCTGCGTGCCCAGAATCAGGTTCGCTGACCCAGTATGATAATTGGTTATGGTAATGTTTGATGATATCAACACTGTTATCAGATGATCCGCCATCAATAATGACATACTCCAACCCGCTGTAATCCTGGTCGAGAACAGACTTTATCGTCTGCTCCAGATATGCGCCCTGATTGTACGAAGGCGTCACAATACTTATTGTAGGCAATAGCTTCATAAAATTCGTGTTAAAGAATCAGACCTGTTTAAACCTTTTCGGATTGGCGCTTTTTATTGCTGCCAATTGATCCAATCGTTGCTTCTCAGTTGCATACTTATGTACTTTACGGAATATGCCGTCTTCCCGGACAAAAACAACATCGACCTGGCACAGCGCATCATCCAGCATCCGATAACCCATCCCGAAGATATCCCACACCACAAAACCTTTTGATTTTAAATAATAAATGACGTCATACAGTTGAGGATTATTGCCCTGATAGATGTCAAACAAAAGAACCTCCAGAATAATCATATCAAAGAGAGGCCATGCCTTCGCAGCACCCGTTAGAACCTGCATTTCTGCACCCTGCACATCAGCTTTTAATAAAACGGGGTTCTCGAACCTCATTCCGGCATGCAGATCGTCCAGAGTCATGGAATTTACTTCCCGCGGCACACCGTTTATATTCTCTTCCCGCTCCAGAAATATGGTTGAACCTTCCAGATCGGGATGGATATTTATTATTATTTTGCCGGAATGGTCCGTAATTGCTGTAATCCTGAAATCCGCATTCTTCAGCTTTCCGCATACACGGTCCAGTTCCTGGCGATTTTCTTCAAGTGGATCTATCAGGATATAACGGGCATCCGGCCAGACGGACGAAACTTCAGCAGACCAACAGCCCCGGGCAGCACCAACATCAACCACCGTTTTCGGGGTAAACCCTGCACCACGGGCTGCGCTCATCGAACCATTTAATGTGCATCGCAAAAACGATTCACAGGGATTATACCTCTGCACAACAAATCCATAGTGTCGGGCGATTCGTTTTAAAATCTCTTTTATTTTATATAGAAACATAAGCCGGGACATGTATTTCTATGATAGAAAATTTCTTTTCTTAAGCTTTATATTGATTTTCTCAGGATATTTGGCAGCAAACAAATTGAGATATGGATAACTGTTGCGAATAGGATCAGGGATGAGTCGTTTAGATTTTGCTTCGTAAATGAACATACTATAACCGAGTCCTTCGAGTTGACGATAAAGAGACTGGCATGAAGTTCCGGCGGATTGACTGGCTTCATCTGTAAATTCGATTTGCAGGACCGGCGCGTCTTTCCTGCCAAAACACTCACAGCCGCCGGATAGAACATGACTTTCCCATCCTTCGACATCTATTTTCATCAGGTTCACACGTCCCATGAGATTATGTTCGTGTGCAAAATTATCCCACTTCATCGCGTGAACCGTCTCTACGGCAAAAGCGTTTCCCGCAGTCGGTTTTACAATCGAATTCCATGCATCGTAACCATCCAAAGATATATTCATTTCAACCTGTCCGGTATGATCAGACAAGGCGATTTGAAAGCATTTCGTATTACTCATCTCGTTTAAATCAATATTTTTTACTAAGCGATGGTAAGTCTTGGAGCAGGGCTCAAAAGAATAAACCTGTCCTTTTTTGCCAATTTTATGAGAAGCTATTAGTGTAAATAATCCTATATTTGCACCGATATCGACAAAAATTTCACCATCTCTCAAAAAATCGTAGAGAAATTGACGCTCCTTCCATTCGAAATAACCGCAATATATTTCCTGACTAAGTCTGCTGTCGAAATAAAGAAGCATTTTCAGTTCGGATTGGAGTTTAAATGTGAGATATTCTTTTTGACCTATCCGTTGCTGCCACCATGCCGAACGCCTGCGCTTCACATATGCGCGCAATTCTTCTCTGATTCGTTCCAGTAGTGTGCCCTGATAAATGTGCCTGAAAAAACGATTGATACGAAAAGAGTCTCCGTTCATTTTCATCCCTGCATCATTTCATGGGTTCCCAAGTTAATATGGGGGCAATGATGCCAGGGTGATTCCTGCTATCCAGTGAACTCCAAAAGGGGGAAACGCCGTGATCCAGTACCACTTCAAATTGAGCTACTGAGTCTAAATATACAATCCAATACATATTGTGAATTCCTATTCTTGGGCACAGATCGAAATGCCCCGCATTCAAGAGACCAGCTGGAATCATGCAGCGCCAGATGTTTTCTCCCTGTTTTACCTTTGGCCATTTCTCAGGAGGCATATCGGTCTGATAGCTCCTTAAGACTGTTTCACCTTGGGCACTTACCAGGTCAAAACCGACACAGAGTGCCGAGTGAATGTTGGTGGTTGTAAACTTGGTTTCGATAATAATTTTTTTCCTGCTCTGATAAACGCCGCTATTATTCCCATCATCCGAATAGGCGCTCATAGATTTCAGGGTAATTTCCTCATTTCCGGGCGCTGTTTCATCACTCCATACCATTGCAGATGTTATTCTTCCAGAACTTGACAGGTAGCTGGAAACCACAGATTTCGAATCGCCCGACTTTACGACAGACCCGGACTCAAGAAGAATAGTCTTTTTACACAGCGACTGCACAGCAGCCATATTATGACTTACAAACAAAATGGTTCGGCCTTCATTCGCAACGTCGTTCATCTTTCCCAGGCATTTTTTCTGGAAGTCGGCATCACCAACAGCAAGGACCTCATCCACCAGGAGAATCTCGGGCTCCAGATGAGCCGCCACGGCAAAGGCCAAACGCATGTACATGCCGCTGGAATAATATTTCACGGGCGTATTGATAAACTTTCTCATTTCAGCAAAAGAAACAATTTCATCAAATTTACTACTGATTTCTCTGCTGCTCATACCGAGGATGGTGCCGCTGAGATAGATGTTTTCTTCACCCGTCAGTTCGGAATGAAAACCTGTGCCGACTTCCAGAAGAGATCCGACACGCCCGTGCAGGACGATCCGGCCTTCCGTAGGTTCGGTGATACGGGATAGAATTTTTAAAAGGGTACTTTTACCGGCGCCGTTTCGGCCGATAACACCCACGACTTCACCGCGTTTGACCTCGAAAGAAACATCCTTCAAAGCCCAGATATAGTTGTTATTTTTATCATTCGTCACCGGTTGTTTAAAAATAACGTTCTTCATGGATCGCCATGGAACCTTAACTGCGTCCGTAATGGCCTCGCGAAAGGTTTTGTTGCTTTCTTTTGTTGAACCGATTTTATAAAGTTTGCCCAGATTTTCAACATGAATTGCGGTATTATTCATATATTATTATACAGCTCCGCCCCGTGGATTTCATCGTAAAGCGACAATCCAGAAATGATAATAATATTTTATCATGGTCATCGTCAGGGCCGTCGCCCTTCGACAGTCTCAGGATAACGAAGTTTAAATTTAAAGTAAATACTCAGCCAATGATCTACACTGATCATCACTGATATTTTTTCTTTTATTATCATATACAAATCTTGTAACTGCTCAGTAGTCAGAATTCAGTAGTCAGAATCCAGAATAGAAGCGATGTAGTCTCCCGCAACTTACTAAATTCTTCAAGTTGAGCACTGGCGACGGGGGAAGTATCACCATAATCAAAGCAGGTTTCCTTTTTATTCTGGCTCCTGAATAATTTCTATCTGCGTTCATATGTGTGAATCTGTGGCTGAATAGTTACAATTTAAATAATATCTGCGAAACGGCGCTCCATTTTCTTGAAATAAAAGATGCCAATGACGAACAACCATATACTGATAGTACCGGAAATCCAAATGTCCGTCCAAAACAAAGGCAGGTTCAGCAACGAGGAACGAATTCCGGTAATGAGACCCGCCATGGGATTCAGATTGATCAGCCACCGCCACTGTACCGGCACAATACTAGCCGGATAGATGACTGGGGTGGCAAAAAGCCAGAATTGAACCAGAAAGGGAATCACGTATCGGAAATCGCGGTAGGCGACATTGAGCGCGGCGAGGATCATGCCCACACCCAGAGCGGCTACGGCAACTAGTATCATGAGTAAGGGGAAAAGTAATATCCCCATTCCCGGATAGATGCCATAGTAGACCATCATCACAATCAGGAGGATGAAGGCGATAAAGAAATCAAGGCAGCCGGCCCCCAGGGAAGCGGATGGAATGATCATTCTCGGAAAATACACCTTGGAAATAAGATGGCTGTTGGCAACAAGGCTGTTTCCGGAACTGCCGATGCCGCCGCTGAAGAATTGCCAAGGCAGGAGTGCGGTATAAACAAAAATGGGATAAGGAAGATGATCAGAAGGTATTTTAGCCAAATGCCCGAAGAATATTGTGAAAACGATCATGTTCATAAAGGGCTGGAGGATGGCCCACAGCCCCCCCAGCACAGTCTGCTTATAACGCACCTTGATGTCACGTATGATCAGAAATCTTAACAATTCACGGTATTGCCACAGCTCGCGGAATTGGAAACCAGCAAGCTTACCCCTCGGCTCAATGATTATTTTCTGTATTTGTCCTTCGTTCATATTAATTTTAATGCCCTCTGATCCTTTTCTTAAGCATGCTGACGTTGAGTCGACTCTATCTTGGGAATCATTATTACGATAGCCGTCAAAAACCAGAAGGGCTCCATGATGCGCACAATGATGAAGGTATTAGCTCCTATTGCGTGAGTGAGCATGCCAAAAAAGCCCGCCAGAAAGCCTGTGGATACACTAAGATAGAAAGGATCTCCCTCATACCAGAGTCGGGTCCGGAGAGCGTTCCTGTAAATGGCAATCAGCAGAGCAATAAAAAAGACTAATCCTAATAGGCCGGTCTCAGCCAGTACGCGGGGATATTGGGCATCGATGAAAGAATAACCGGTGACGCCGTAGCCCAGGATAGGTTGCTCAATAAAATCCCTTGTCAGCACCTTCTTCCAGGAAATCAGGCGAGCGGACGTGGAAGTATCAATTCGTAGACCTCCAACTACCAGTTGGCCTTCTTCCTTCGGTTGAGTGAAGGTATACAGCGCCCGTTCCTTCACTGCTGACGGCAATAGAAAAGCAGATAGGAGCACAAGGACTATTAACGGTATGATCACGATAAATTTCCTTTTGCTGAACCAGATCAGGGCAAACAGCATCGGTCCCAGGGCCACCCAGGAACTCCGGGAATGAGTTGCAGCAAGTGTAACGAGAATGAAAAGTATAAGTCCTCCGAGAAAGTACTTCTGGTTTTTTGTGCCGTAGTTATTGAACAAAAGGCCCAGGACAAGAGAAAGTATGAGCACTAGGTAACCACCCAGTGTGTTTGGTTCACCTTCTGCGCCTTCGAAAGGCGCAGAAACACGGATACCGGAAGGGATCTGATAAATGGAGACAGCGCATACAATCAGGCAGACGATCAGCATCGCCCAAACTAATCGTTCCATCTGTTTTTTTTCTTTCAGGTAATTCACAGCCATAAAATAGACAATATAATATTCAAAGTATTTGAGGACGAAAAAAAAACCAGCCATCCCCTTCACGCGTCCCATCATATATCCGAAAAGGGTGGCAAGAAGACAGGCAAGGAAATAGAAGGTAATATATCGATTCAGGGGCGTCTTGAGAAAGAGACCCCTTTCTTTAACGACGGCCGTGCTCAGGAACCAGCTGAAGCCTATGATAACCAGTAAAAAATCGTCCAGCCGCAGCGTCAGCCCCCGGCTGCGGACACCTTCCCCGGCTGCCTCCCCAACACCGAATTGCGGTCCAAGAAGCATGGCAAATATGAGGATATAAAGGCCAATCTCCGGATTCATGAAACAAATCAATGCAAGAATGATGGCGCCAACGGCCGCAAAAGCTATGCCGATCGAGACCTTGGTAATAAACATTCCCCCGATAAGGGTTATCGCGATAACCGCTATAAAAGGGAGAATGGTTCTGATATCCGGTTCGGCTTTATTAACCATTATAGCCTGGGTTAAGTTGATTATTTGGCGCTCTTTTGCACAATATCATTGGCGGGATGTCCGATATCCACTGGCCTGTATGAGTTGTCCTTATAAGTGAAATAGTGCTCAATGAAATCGACTACACCGCCTCTCACGCCAAGTACCGCAGCAATGACAGCCACCACGATTGATATTATTACAAACCACTTAAGAGGCGTCCCGGACTTTCTCTTTTTTTTTTGTTTAAAGAGACCCATTAGCAACTAAGGTTCCTCGCTGTTTCGTGTGGGTTCCTCCAATGCGCACTTGGATGTAATTCGATAACCTCGACATCACAGCACAAAAACTTATTTGACAGGGTGTACAGGATTTGACGAACTGCATCAGACCACTTCGGAAGAGCGGCCCGAAACACGCATCCGCTTCGCTGAACCCGAAAAGCGTAACCGATCACTTTGTGGGTTACATCTTCTTTCTCCACAGAATTGCCTTCCTTGCCGCAGACGGTGGCTCATCGCCTGTCCGGCTTCCGGCAGGCAGGCAACGCTCTGTTCATCCTGTTCACCCTATCTAAAAAACCTCAGTTAATCAATGTTTTGTATCGAGAACACTTGCAGCAACTGTCTACCCACACAAAACAGCGTTGAGTCGCTTTTACTTGTTACCCTTAGCCTTGGCGACTATCTTAGTGTCCTTGTAGATTATCCAGCCAGGATAAACGACAGCTATGTTTTTTTCCAGGATATACTGCCTGGCTTCGTTTTCGGAAGCAAACGGACCGATAAAGATCCGGTACCAGATTCCTTTCTCATTGAGATCAACCTTTACAATGTAAGCCTCATGGCCTTGCGCTTTCAATGCATCCACCGCACCTTCAGCTGTATGGAAATCCAGCGTGTAACTGACCTTAATGGCATAAGGACGGTCCGCTGGAACCGATACGGCAAGTTCACTCTTACCAGCAGCGTCATTTATTAAAGTTGCCGATGGGCCCTGCTGTGGCAACGATTTTTCTACTGAAGTTGCAAACGAGTTGTCCGGTGGCAACGATTTGCCGGAACTCAGATTAACGGCAGCTTCAGTCGGCACAGGCGCCGGAGCGGTTTTGACTTTCATCCTGACTACATTTCCCGGCCTGACCGGAGGAGCCTTGGCCGGCCTCTTCACAACCCCTGAGTAATATAGACCTGCAATCAGCAAAGTGATCGCCAGAAGCAGCATTACGATTTTTAAAAAACCGGACCTGGTATTGATGCCTGACTTCCGCTTTTCTTTTCCTTTTATGAAGTTTTTCAGTTTCTCAGGAAAATTCTTTGCATATTTTTCTATCTGTTCGGGCAAGGAGGAGATCTTTTCCCCAAGGGGAATTTTTCTCTCGTGTTCACTTCCATAATAATAATAATATTTATCGTGAAATTCGAAATCCGGGCTGATTTCCGGTTTAAGGCCGTTTAAGACCACACCGATGAGTCTCGCCTTTACATTATCGACCTGTGCCTTGGCCCTCTTCAGGGCTCCACGGGCGATCGTACCGACCTTGTAGACGATTATGACTCCGTCGGCCTTTGTTCCCCAGATTGCAGCATCGGTGGCCGCCAGAATAGGCGGGGCGTCGATAATCACGAAATCATATTCTTCATGCGATTCTTTAATAAAATCAGAGTTTACACGGGTGCTTATCAGTTCGGCCGGGTTGGGGGCAATCGTTCCGCAGGTCATGATGTAGAGATTATCGAGGCCGGGAGTGATCATTATTTCCTCCATGGTCATCTTGCCCATTATTATGTCGGTGATGGAACGCACAACGCTTCTCCATTCGTAATTACCAAGTATTACATCTGTCAACCCCGGAACGGACTGGATGCCAAAAATCTTTGATATCACAGGACGACGAAAGTCCCCGTCTACGAGAAGGACTTTTTTACCCATCTGGGCCATAGTAATGGCCAGGTTGACTGAGATGGTGGTCTTTCCCTCCTGGGGCGCTGAACTGGTAAAGGTGATAGTCTTGATGTCCTTTTCCAGTTTTACGAAGTTGATGTTGGTGCGCAGGGCCCGGTAACCCTCTGCCGGGGTGGTTTTAGGGGCAAAGTGTGAGATAAGCTGGGCGATCCGCAATAACTTGTCATCATCAATATTCTCCGCTGATTTTTCCTGTAAGGTCGCCTTCAACTCGTCGAAGTCGACATGGGGAATGATACCGAGGACATGAGCTCCTAAAAATTGCTCCACATCCTCCGCGGCGCCCATGGATGTATCAAAGGTTTCGATAAGAAAGGCAAAGACAACACCAAGAATTATTCCGATGATAAAACCCAGGCTGGTCGTAGCCCCGGTCTTCGGCGGGTTGATGGGCGAAGAGGGTTCAAGCGCCGGCTTGACAATCTGAACCTCCTCGATTTGTACCGCATTCTGAATGAGAGATTCCTGGTACTGCTTTTCAAGCATGGTATAGATTTCCCTGTTGACATCCACTTCTCTTTCCAGGCGGGCCAGCTCCAGGCCTTGCGCCGGGAGGGATTTGAGCCGATCATCCAGATTGTTGAGCTGATTTTCAGTCAAATTCACGGCCTGAGAGAGGCTTTGTTGCTGGGCTTTCAAGTGGGCGGTCATACTGGTAATTATTTCATGGATCTGTTTTCTGGTCTCGATCACCTGGGGAAAATTCTCAGTATAGGTTATAAGCATGATATCCCGGTCCAGCAACAGCTGCACGAGACGGTCGTTGAGGCTTTTGTAAGGGGCCGAAGCTTCTTCGAAATAAAAGATTGTCTTGGATGACAGGGGGCTTTTCTCAGCACGGGCCAGGGCATTAAGAATTTCGTGGATCTTGCCATACGTCGCAAGATCCTGAACTTTTTTCGTCTGCAAGTCTGAAAACTGACTGACAAGACCTGATGATTGGGAGTCTAAAGAAACCATTCGATTTGTTTCTCTAAAAGCCTTTACCGTATCTTCCGATTTCTGCAGCTTATCCTTGGTAACAACAACCTGGCTCTCGATGAATTTCTTGGCTTCAATGATGCGCCTGTTCAGATTCAGCGCGTGCTGCTCCTTGTATACCTGGGCCACGGTGTTGGCGAGACGCTGAGCCTTTTTCGGATCTTCTGAATTAGCCGATATATTTATAATATCGCTGTTTCCTTCCTGTTCTGTTTCCACCTTTTCCTTCAGCATGAGAATTGTTGACAGGTACCCGGAATTATGGCGCACCTCATCGGAGGAGATACCGGATGGGATCAATCCCATTTTTTTAGCCACCAGTTCCATGATAAAGTAACTCTTGATCATGGCGGTCTGGGTTTCCATGTAGTCCGTGGTGGAATAGGAAACGGTCTGTATAAAGAGGCCCGTTACAGAATCCGATTTTTCAACCTTGACGCTGGCGCTGGTTTTGTAGATCGGCGTCGGGCGCCCCAGGACAGAAAAGACGAAGCTGAAGAGGGTCATCATGAATATTGTAAAGATAACGATAACTTTACGTCTACGGATAGTTCGCCAGTATTCGCGCAGATTCAGGTCATAAGCCACCGGCATAGAAAAAACTCCCTTTGTTTAGGAGTCGTTACGAAATAATCATTACATTTCTGAAAATTTCGTTTAGTCTCCTTATGCCTGTTACGGCATTTCAATGTTAGCAAGTTAGAAATTATTTCCTGTGTTTTTCTGCCCCTCAAGGGGGAACTGAAAAGAGCGTCAAGAAAATATTTCGTAAACTTACTTACACCCCTTAAGTGGGCAATGAAAAAAATCCCATTTATCGAGGTTATAGTTATTGTTGAAAAACGGCTTACCATCTCAATTTATTCTGATCCTTCAAGAAATTTGTCCGGAAGTCGCTCGGACGGTTGTAAATGAAATCGAGCATGGGAGAAATATTGGCTATAAATTCATTGATATCCCCAATCACGCTTCTTGGCACATAGATAACGTCACCGTCCTTTAACCTGATGTTTTGAGCTAGGTCTCCCTGCAAAAGTATCTGGTCAAGATTGGCTGAGAAAATAACAGGCTTACCCTGCCTTTCTTCATATTCTCTGATGATCTTGATATCGGTTTTTACGGCTACCGGGGTAGTCCCACCCGAAAGGGCAATAGCGGTAAGCAGGTCCTGGGAATCTTTAAGTTTAAGGATTCCCTGAGAAGCAACCTGCCCAAAGACATAAACGCGTTCAGCAAATGTCGGCATCTCCGGAACAGTAACAATGTCACCGCTATCGAGAACGATGTTGTCGCTGACATCACCCCGGAACATCGCATTATAAAGGTTTAAGGTATATCTTTCCCCCTGCCGAACGAGTTCCACATTGCGCAGATCAGCATTTCCCTTATCCTGCCCGGATACGGCGCCGCCGGCGGCTACTACGAGGTCAAGAACCCTGGTCTTGCCGAGCAGAGGATATTTCCCCGGACCGGAGGTGCCCTGCTGCAGGATATTGATTTGGCCGAAGAGAAGGACGCTTTTGCTCTTGTATTCCTTTATAACTATATCAAGCCTCGGCTCCCTGATATATTTTTTTAATGCCTCAATCAGTAGTTCAGTTACCTCGCTGGCCGTATGGCCACTCACCATAATGTTATCGATAAAGGAGTAGGATATTTTTCCGTCCGGTCTTACCAGGGCATCATACGTATTAACCTTGGCCCCTTCCCGGAGATTAATAGTCAGGATATCACCGGGACCTATAATGTATTCGGGAACACCTCGTCTTTCTGTAAAGGCACTGTTTTCCTTAACCTGGCTTGCCCTTGCAATTTCTTCTTTACTCTCATTTTTCTGCTTCGTTTCCGCTTCTTCAACTGCCGTCATGGGCCTGAATTCCTTCACAGGAATTCCCCTTGCCTCAAAAGCACAGGATGAAAGCAAGATGGCTGAGAAACCTGTACAAAGAGCCATAATTATATTCATTGTTCTGCCACTCATCGCAACTTCCCCTTAAAATCGCCTTGAGGCTTTTGCATTAAGCCTCTTCATAACAAGTTCAAATTTTACCACAAAGGCCACGAATCCGCCTGAGGCTTAGAAGAAAGAAATAGAATATATATAATGTTTTCAACTTCGAGTGCTTCGTGGTCTTAAAAAAAATCCTGCTATTGAGACTTCATACGAGTCCATCAAGCTTTGAGCCCTCGTTAAAATTTATTTACTTTTTTATTAAATCAAAAAACCGGGGGAAAAGCAATATTTATCTTGAATATGAACAGATTATAATATATGGATCATCTCCAGCAGAGTTGGTGATTGTATTAGGATATTGGGGCGCAAAGGTTCAAAGATTTATCACTCACAAAATTTAATTATATCGAAATTTCCTTTTGAGACACAGATGAACGCAGTTTGCCAAGAGTTTAAATATTTTTAAATATAATGAACCAATAGAATAGTTGTCTGAAGGAATCGGCGAAAATCGGCGTTCTATTTTAAAATATTGCGGTAATGCCATGGTAAAATTTTCTGATATTATAATAAATGACGTTAAAGAGAGGGAAGAAGTGGAAAAGGCGGGTAACTCATTGCGATTCAGCTCTTTAAAGGAATTCGGTACATCTTTTGATGAAAATACTATGCCTGAACAAAAAGACACTGAAGATACTCAAAAGTTTTACTCAACCTTCGCAAATTATCTTAGGGAAGTCCGTAAGCGGGTCGGCAATAATGAGATGTTTGCCATCAAGCCGGCGGTTGATAATGTTAATCATATAATAAAAACTCCTGATCTGATTGATAAATTCTATCAATCAACAGCTTTATCATCCGACAATCATAATAATGAAGACTACCTGATTTCGCATCTGATCAACGTCTTGATATATTCCCTCAAGATCGGAAAAGGACTGAAATATCCAGAGGAAGAACTTCTTGAACTTGGACTCGCGGCACTCCTCTACGATATTGGATTTTTTAAAATACCTGAAAACATAACAAAAAAAGTCAGCAGGCTGACGGAAACCGAGTTGAATAGTATAAAAAAACACACGGAAATCGGGAAAAACATTCTGCTACAGTTCCATGCCGAACATCCGATGATGGCCCGTGTAGCTTATGAACATCATGAAAGAAAAAACGGGAGTGGATATCCCGCCGGGTTAAAGGAAAATGCAATAAGTGAATATGCAACAATAATAGGTCTGGCTGACACCTTTGATGCAATGATTCACAACCGCCCTCACAGAAAAGCGCTTGCACAGTATTTTTCTGTAAAAGAATTGATTTCATTAAAAAATTTACTGTTTCCTTCCAAGTTCATAAAGACCTTTCTCGACGAAATGGGTATCTTCCCTGTTGGAAGCTATGTAAGGCTCAACAATATGGAAACAGGCATAGTAATTTCAAACAGCAAGATCCATCCCCTGAAACCGACTGTCAAAATGATGTTCAACAACCTCGGAGAAAATTTGCCGGAAGAAACTATTATCAAACTGGAGGGACATCCTGTTTTATATGTCACAGCAGCGGTCAGTAAAGAGGATCTTTCCACAAAAAAACATAATGAACACGGGTAAGATTACAGTTCCCTGCTGCAAGTGAGCCGCGGCGGACCTTCGGCGGGGTTAGGTTCAAAAAGATTCTTAATGAAAATCAAAAAAGACTTGCCGGGGTTTAATCGAGGGGGTTCAAAGACTTCTTTTCAAGCAGAAGATAGTATTTTTTTCCAGGAATGGGTAGCTTCAGGCCAACCCCAAGAACAAATACCAATAAGCGCCGTGTGCAATGCGCGCTGCCTTTTTTGTTCAAACCGCATGAATCCGTTCCCAATAAAACAAAATATTTTCAGGGATATTGAAGACGTTAAACTCCAGCTTTCTCTCGGCTCTGCCAATTTCGCCGGCGAAATTCATATGAGCGATTCCTTACCGGGACGAATTTCTGAAGGAGAGGCTTTTCTCCATCCGCAGTTTTTTGAAATTCTCGCTCTTGTTCGCGAAAAATACCTTGCCAACATTCTCCACTTCACCACCAACGCATCCATGCTTGATGAACCGCTTGTTCAGAAATTGGCACAATTTCGTCCTCTTGAAATAAATATTTCCCTGCATTCCACGCAGCCTAAGCTTTGGGCACGAATCTTCCAAAGAACCGAAAAACCGGCAAAAATAGCCCTTTCGTCCCTTAGCCTGTTAAAGAAATACCATATTGATTTTACAGGAACCATCGTTACTTTGCCTATGATTTGCGGCTGGGACGACATCGAAAAAACCTTCGGCTTTTTAGCAGATAACGGAGCCAGATCGATTCTTCTCTGGTGGCCTGGGTTTTCGAAAAAAACGCCCGAGGGGATGAAAAAAGAAATTGAATGCTCGTGGGATGAATTTCAGGCTTTTGTGAAACGGATGCAAAACAAATTCCCGAAGGTCCCGATAGTTCCACAGCCGAACCTGTCAGAAACCCTGGGACTACCAATAAAACGGATCATGAAGTTTACTCTTCTGGGAAATTTAAAAACATTTGGAGGAGCTTTCCTCAAGGTGCTATGGTTGGCTTCGGAAGCGGCTTATCCGGATATTTCAAGGATGGTTGAGCAGGCTGCAAAAAGTGTTTCAAATGAACACCATGTTTTCCCGGTAAAAAACATTTCCTATGGAGGGAACATAAAAGTAAGCGGATTATTGATGGTCTCCGATTTTTTGTCTGCAGGGAAAAAAGCTCTGGAGATCTGGCCGGATACAGATCTGGTTCTTATTCCCGGAATGGCTTTTGATGCCTTTTTTCGCGACCTGCAGAAAACACCGGCCATAAAGATTCCAGAAATTCTGGGAAGAACCGCATGGTTGATTTTTGATAACGGGGCTTTTCATCAGATCAGGGGTCGAGGTTTTGTCAAGCCGGAAAATGATGTAAAAACGACTTTTGAGAAAATATTAAAGTTTTTTGACCAGTCAATACAGGAAGAGAAGTTTGATGCTGTCTCATCGATTGTTGCTTCCTTTCCGATTCCAACATCAGAAGGGCTCCTGAAAAAAATTGAATTTCGAAACTTTTTAAAACAGGCAAAACCCCGCTTTCCCTCAAATACATGTTTTGAAAAGCGAATACTTGAAAAGCTTGACAACAATCGGATCCTTTGCATGGAGGACTGGCATGGCAAAGATACTTCCACTCCTTTTTCCCGTTGGCTCTTTTTTAAAAAAATCGGGGATAATTGGAAAATGGAAATGCTTTTCTTCGGGCAGGAAAACGGGGAAAATGAAAGTCCATAGTCACACCACTTATCTCGGTTTCCGCACAAATAAGTGCCGCTTTAACTGCTTGCTTGAACTTGACATTAAGGCTTAATAATGCGATATATCAAACAATGAAAAGTGCCTCCCTGTAAGCACGCTTTAAAGGCTGTATCCTGGCCTGGACTCTCTATGGTGAGCAGATTTTTTAGTCTCTTCGCCGGGCGAAAAAACACCGGATGACCACCTGTGAGGAAATTGATAAGGCTATTGCAATTGTAGTAAACAAGTCAAGGAAGTTTAAAAAAGATCGAAATGCTGCTTGATGTACCCCTGATACCGGATAAGAATTATATCCGTTTCCTGAATGTCCACCGCACAAGGATCTATTCGGTTCACTTCAGTCTTTACCAGGCTGATGTTCTTGATGCCCGCTATAAATTGCGGCTTATTAGTACCGACGCTCTGGCAGGGTGTCTCAAAGGTGTTCCAACAGTACTAAAATATTTACTGCTCAACAGCCGCATTCATAATCCCGCCGGGTATAGCGACAAAGATACGCTCGCAGCCATCATGAACACATTGGCACAGCTGAATGATGCCGGCCTTCTGGACGGAATTATCTATGCCGACGCTTATTTTCTTCAGGCACTTTCAGACACAACCCCTGATATTGCCCGAAAACTTGAAGCAGTGCCGAGCATCAACTGTATGCTCGATTCCTTTGAAAAGATAAGAGCAACATTCGACATTCTGTCATCGATGCATTTCAAACCGCCCCAAAAGATCATTCTGTACCGCGGGCTGAATCGCAGACCGGAGGCCCTTTCCGGGATCGCTGCCAAATGCCGTGAGAACTATACGGCAATAAAACTCGGTCTGCTGGCAAACGAAGGCTGCATCTACCAGTGTCCATATAAACCGGCTCATGATGCACTCTTAGCAATCGCCAATATGAACATGGACGTCAACACGCATGACATCAATCAATC
>Ga0209287_10000140_pt1 | contig 46664 bp, 60 predicted proteins | sample PPLLak3cmMay2015_2_FD_187255 | JGI IMG/M metagenome (GOLD analysis project Ga0209287, IMG submission 187255) | Freshwater sediment microbial communities from Prairie Pothole Lake near Jamestown, North Dakota, USA - PPLs Lake P8 Core (1) Depth... | ecosystem: Environmental > Aquatic > Freshwater... | reverse complement strand
CGGTGACCGTAATGCAACCGATAAAAAGCTATATCGGTACCAAGAAGATAAGATCATTGAAAATTACCTAGAGAATGCGTGGGCTGAACTTGATCAACTCATTAATCACATCGAGGCAGACATTCAAAAAGAGCTAGATGACATAACTGAAACCTATGAAACGCCATTTATAGAGTTTTCAGATTTTCCACTATACCTCATGCGCGATGAGTTTTATATTCCCAATACTGCCGAATTTCATGCGCTTTACAATATCGACAGCTCATCATATTTCTTCTATAACGTGCTTTTCATCATGCGCGAAGTTGAAAATGAGAATATCAGGCCACGATTTACTACCGCTCCAACAGATGCCGATATATTATGGCTCACGAAAAAAGCGATCGCATTTGAAACTGTTTCAATAGCCTGCCAGCGGTTTGACTACTCAGAATTACCCAAAGGGATCCGTAATGATATTGTAAAAGAGATCTCCGGATCAGTAAACCGCAATGAGCTTGGAAGCATTAAAACAGGCATTGCCACCATGCTGCATAATAAGGCCATGGAGTACCTGGGTAAAGTAGATCTGCGTATTAAATCAGCTGCCAGTACTGATGCACCGGTTGTGCCTGATGCCGATATTAATTCCGAGGACAAGAAGTTTTACTTAACAATATAAGCCATGTATAAATTTTATCTGGGCGAAAAAGAGCGTGAAATGAAAACTTCCTGGGATGAATTAACACCTGGTGAATTCATCATTATTGCAGGGCTTTTGAAACGATTCAGCAAAGGTGATATCACCCTCTTTGATTTACGCATTCTCATGACTCTATTGCTGATCGGCATCGATATAAAACGGATTCGCACCGGTGGCCACATGGACGAAAATATCTATCACTTATCACGTGAGCTCGACTTCTTTTTCAGGATAGAATATGAAGATGAAAAAGCATTTTCAGCGTTTTCACCCAAATTAAGACAGCAGCTGCTCAAGAAATTTCCGGAGGATCTTGAACAATTACCCGAAGTAAGAGTGGCGGCCAGGTTAAAAAAACATATTCACCTCAATGTTGAGTTTGGTAAGAATATCCTGCCGGAAGTTAAAAAAGGCCGGATGTCATTGCCGGGATACAAATTTGTTATTATCGACAACATTGCACAAACCTCACTCACCGCACTGCAATATGCTGAAGCGCAAAAAGTAGTATCGCAGTACAATCAAAATGAATCTTCCGCGCTCCTGGATCTGCTGTGTGGAATTCTTTACCAGGATAATTACTCTGAGGAAATTGCACTCGAACTGGATAAGCAATTTGCCGGCATCAACAGCGATATTAAAGAGGCAGTACTACTCAATTTCCTTGCCATTACCAATTTTATTGTTCACCGCACTAAATACGCCATTCTGTTCGACCGGCCAAAGAAATCTACCAAGCAGCACAAGTATTCCCTGGGACTTTCCGAAAACATGTATATGCTGTCAAAAAAAGGCTATGGCGACAGTAAACAAATGGAAAATGCAGGGCTTTTCAAGTTCTTTGACCTCCTGATTAAAGAAATGTCCGATCAGGCAGCCGAGCTCAAAGCATCCGGTAAAAAACTTGGCGAAATCGCTGAGATCATGAATCTGACCATTGAACAAGTAAATGATCTACTATGACAACTACTCTTATCCAGGATACCTTTAAATATTTTGCCAAATATCCGTTAATGTCCGGAGTGCTTAAGAATTTCAATAAACCGGTTTCGGATCCGGTAACTGCTTATGACACTTTTAAAGCATCTATTGCCGAAATCACTCCAAACAGCCTTATTACTGATCTCAATGACTATATTTTTGGGGTAGATATCATATCATTAAAAAAGCGCGTTGAAGCCATTGACGGTATTTACCTGTTTATTGACTATGGCAATATCTACGATACCCTCATTGAACCAATGAAAACAGAGCAGGGCGAATTCAACATTGCGGTCACCATTGCGAAAAAAACGCAGCCCGATGATAAAGATCAGATTGAGCAGGTCCTGCTTGCCGATAAAACGCTAGGCATGATCACGCAGCTTAAGGATACTGCCAAGTACGATGCAAACCGCAATCATTTCTTAAAATACCTCACATTCCCTACTGAAATATCGTCTTTATTTATGCCTGATATATCCAATTCAGTTGGATGGACAATGACTTTTAGAATAAAAGGTGCTCACCTGGTATAAAATATTGTCCTTTCCAGTTCACTGCATTCCTATCACCTTAGCTGCATGATAACTCATGAGCTTAATCAGCCGCGATTTGGACAATTTGCTGCTGAAGTATTATCCGAAACCGGATCCGGAGTCACCAAACAGCAATCCGGCATTGCCGATGTTTACCTGCGTCGTACCGGATGGCTGTCTGAACAACTTGGTTCAGGCATTTACACGGTAACCTCCAACGATGATGGCGCCAGCCTAGTCATCAATTATCCAAAGCAGATCCGCTTTCTCGATCTCAAAAAGTCAGTTCTCGGACGTCTGAAGAAAGTTTACTATCCTATTTACAATAAACCGCTTTATGGCTATGTGTATGGCTATGCATTTGCGCGCCTCAGGGCAGCACTTAATTCTAATATTCGGGAGGCTACGGCCGTAGAAGGCAAATTAACAATAGAAGTAACCGTTTAATTCAACCAAAATGGCATCAGGAATCCAAAAAGAGGTAATTGAATCCGAAATCCGCACAACCGGAGGCAAGCAGGTGCAGGATGATCTTATTAAAGTGAATCGTGCCATTAAGGATCTTGCCCAGGAAGAAAAAAACCTGCTATTCATTAAAAACAAGCTCGAATCACAGGGTAAGAAAAACACCGAAGAATGGAAAAAAAACGAAACCGCGCTAAAATCAAACCGAGAAGCCACTGCACGAAATAGAGAAGAGCTGACAAAATTAAACTCCCAAATGAAGATCTCGGAGATGACTTTTAGTCAGCTCTCCAAACGTGCTGCCGAACTCCGAGGTAAAATGAATAATATAGTCAAAGAACTTGAACCCGAAAAGTGGAACAAATATAACCGCGAGCTTGGCCAGGTAAACACTCAAATGGGTAAGGTTCGTGCCGGATCCTCACAAACCGGAGGTACTTTGGGTAAGCTCGGCGGAGCACTTAAGGCGGCTGGCATTGCTGGTCTCACATTTGGAGCTGCGCTAAAGGTAGGTGAAGCCATATTAAAATCGGCAGGAGCATCAGCCGATAAGTTTGAAGAAGTAATGAGCTCCATTAAAACCACACTGTCAACAGTTGGTAAATTACTAGCCACACTCGATTTTTCACATTTCTTTAAAAATATTAAAGAAGCCTGGCAGGGCGGTAAGCAATATGCGCAAACACTCGATGAGATCGAAGAAAAAACACGTTCGCTGCAAATGGCTGAAGCCGATTCACGCCGGTATATTCTCGAACGTCAACAAATTCTACGCTCTCAATTAAAAGACGATAAAGCCCGTATACAGGCCGCCGATGAAATCATAACCAAAGAAAATGAGCTGGCAGCCATGAGGGCCGCAATACAAAAAGAGGCTTATGATGCTGAAATTAAGAAATTCCTTATAGGTAAAAGTCTAACTAAAGAACAGGTAGAGAACTACAATCGCACCGGAACTGCCGCCAAAAATGTTCTGAAAGAAATTGGTAAAGGCACTGATGAAGAGCTCAATAAAATTGTTCAAATATACGATGCCTGGCAGCAAGCCGATTCTTCAGCGCTCGAAAATACGCTACGTACAAAAGCCAGGCGCGATTCATTGCTCGCTCAGGATGCAAAATCTTCAACCGAACCCGGAGGCGCTGACGATAGCGAAGCAATTAAAACCGCTAAAGCAGCCCTATATGCCCGGTTAACCGAAATGGCAAAGCAATACCAGGATTCTCAATTATCTGAACTCGATCAGGAATTAACAAATATAAAAGATCGCTATGCCAAGGAAATCGACGCCGTTAAAAAAGCGGCTGAAGATAAAATAATTAATGCTGAAGAGGCCGCTAATGCCATTGCGCAAATCGAAGGTATTCGTGACCAGGAAATTGCCATAAAACGAGCCGATGCTGAAGCAAAAATGGCGGAAGAATCACTCACTGCAGAGAAAAAGCTTGCTGAAGATAAACGCAAAATAGCTGAAGATTTTGAAAAAGATCGCCTGGCGTTTCTCGAAGAGTTCCAGGGTATGTCGGCTGATGAGCTGCAAAAAAGAGAAATAGATAATCTTACTAATCTTCGTGATAAAATACTGGCTAATGATTCTCTAACCAATGAAATGCGACTGGAGATTGAGGAAGCATTTCAGGAAGGAAAAGCTGAGATCGATCGTAAATTTAAAGAGGAAGGATTAGAAGAATTAAAGAAATATTTTGCCGCAGCTGAAGCGTTGACAACAACATTCTCAAATATAGCATCAACCCTGCAGGACACAGAAATGATTAATCTTGAAGCAGATTATGATCGTAAAATAGAGCTTGCTGGTAATAATAAAACTGAGGTAGCCAGGCTCGAGGAAGAGAAGGAAAAGAAGGTAAAGGAAATTAAGAAAAAATATGCCGACAAAACGTTTGCGCTTCAGGTTATGCAAATAATTGCCAGTACTGCCCTCGGAATAATGCAAGGATATGCCCAATTGGGTCCTATCTTAGGTAGTATTATGGCTGTATTTACCGGTATATTAGGTGCTGCCCAAATCGCCAAAGCATCCGCTGAGCGCAACAAAGCCAAATCATTATTCACAGGAGGATATTCAGGCGATGGCGGTAAATACGAAGTAGCAGGCACGCTTCCATCAGGCGATACATTCCACAGGGGCGAATACGTAACCGCCCAGGAAGAACTGGCAGTACCTGAAGTACGATCCTTTATAAGCAATGTGATTGAGCCAATGCGCATGCGCCGCCTCGGTTACAGTTCTTATGCCCAAAGTACCACTTTACCCGGCCGGGCAGATGGAGGTTTCTCAGGATCAGGTCAAACAACAATAAGCACACAAAGCTTAAATTTTATGCAGGCAACCATGGAACGCCAAAACATTCTACTTAATAAACTTCTCACAGAGGGTGTTAATTCCAATTTCGACCAAACCAAAATATTCGAAATGCGCCAGCAAATATCAAAACAGGAGGCTATGGATGCTCGTGCCGCCCGTTAACCACACACACTCCACCTCACACACACACATCATTAGCACATTGGCATATTAAAAAATTGGCACATTTCTTTTTGTCCTTTGGCATATACTCTCAACCCGGTACATTCACATTCAAATTATTAATAATTCAACTCAGAAAAACTAAAAAATCATGAAAAAATTAATTCTTCTCCTGGTCTGTGGCTTTCTTTTTACAGGCATTTTCGCGCAAACGCAAAATTACGAAGGTGGTGTAAGGTATAAAAAGCGCAACGCAACCGGCGCTGTTGAAATTCAGCCTGGCGCCAATTCCACTATCGAGCTGAATGATGGTGTAACCATTCAATCCGATGGCATCAAGCTCCAGGTAATGGTTGGCACCGTTGAAAAATTCGTTGTAAATGCCAACAGCACCTATGTGTTGCCCTTAACCGGTGCAAAAGTAGGCGCTACAGCAGGCTGGGTAGTTAATGCCGGGGCAAATACATCACTCACCACACTTCCTGCATCACAAACCGGTTCAACGCTAATTGTGCCTATCAATTATCCGTTAAAAATCGGCGCAACCATTACCGGCTTTTCAGTAATCGGACAAATCGAAAGCGCGGGTGGAACCGTAACCATAACCGCCGAGCTCCGAAAGCATACCGCTGCAGCTGCTGATGTTGCCGATGCCACAATTGCTGGCCTGGCCTCAAACGTATCCGTAACCGCCGATGCAGCACTATCAGCAACCAATGCGGTAAAAACCGGATTAACCGAGGTTGTAGCAGCCAATGAAACCTTTTATTTGCTAATCACAGCAACCACAGCCGGCAGCACCGATATCGCCCTGCAGGGCATAACCTTAACAGTAACCGAATAATGAAACGCATTCTTCTTCTCCTTTTCTGCGCCGTGAGCTTAACTGCCTCGGCGCAGAATTACGCATGGTCAGGATCATTCGTGTTTGATTCCACTACAGCGGATACAACCTTCATTTGGGCCACCAGCTTCAAGGATAAACCATGGTCGCTTGAGGCCCAGTACCAAACTCTGGACACCACTAATGTAAAATTCGCGGTTGTTGTAGCAAATACCAATAACGGATCTTTCAGTTATTATCCTTTCCCTGGCGTAACCTTCCCCGTTACAATTAACCCGGTAGCCGATCTTTATCGCGATGAAAATGGCGTCATTCATGCATCCCGTACATACCAGGATGATCATATGACATGGGTCAAATTTGGTATCATGCTTATAAAAACAAACTACCGATCGGGGTCAGTTAACTATTATTTCAAGCAATAACATGAAAAAATATCTTTTGCTTTTATCCTGTATTTGCTCCTTTTCAACATACGGGCAATTTCACGTTGTCAATACTGATATAATCGACACCGTAACTGTTTCCGCTGAGGAAAATAATAGAACAGTAACCTCAATGGGCAGGGTGGAGGCGGTGGGAAATTGGGATGAGTATTTCACAGAAGAAAACATAAACTTTCATGTAACCGGCAGAGACGAGTTGACAATGGTTGATGAATTTGATTCTAATGCAACAATTCTACCGGCCTATATATATAAACCATTAGGCACAGAGTATGCTTATATAGCCGATAGCGGGGCTTTAGATATAGGAGTAAATGATAAATTTACATTTTATATGTGGATTAAGAATGAAGATGCAACAGGGGGGCTACTTAAATATTTTGGAGGAAAACTTGTTTTCGGCAATTTTGCTGGCCGATATGGAATTTATTGTGACACTGATAATAAAATAAGATGTCAGGCACATCCAAGCGGCGGGATACAAATAATTACTTCTAATGTATTAATTACTGATCAATTACCTCATTTTATAATTATGGAAATAGATCAGACTGTAGATAGTATGAGATTATATATTGACAATGTGCGGATAGGAGCTGTTAAATTTACGGGAACATTTTCCGCAATGTCTGATATTTTTAAATTTTATATTGGAGCCGGAAACAACAATACTGGAGGCATAGTCCATCCAGGGTCAATTACAAAAGCATCATTTTCAGATGTTGGTATTCTTCTTAAATTATTGACGCCTACTGAAAAAACAAACTTATATAATAGAGTACACGTTACTGGACATGAAGCATATTATCCTAATTTTGATGGTTGGGGAAGTTATTTATACGATGCAAGTGGAAATGGTTATCATTTAACCACCGTTAAGTTAACTTCAGATAGTTATAAATATGGATCTTTTGGGTCTAGATACGGGTTGGATAAAGGTTATTCTTTGTATGAGAGTGGATTATATGATGTTTATGTTCCATACGCAGAATCGGGAGTCCCTTTAAATACACCTATATTACCTGTAGGAGCTACACTTCATTCAAATCACGCAGGAAATACTAATTACCATAATTTATCTAATTCCCTTATATATTTTCAGAGTAACTTATTTAACAGGTCAAATACGGCTATGTATAATAATTATGCAAGAGATGCAGCTACTTATTATTATGACGCAACAAATGATAGCACTCAAAAGCATTGGCATGCATCTGAGTTCAATAATATTTTATTACAAACATGGTGTAATACTGGATATAAAGGGTTGTGGTTTGTTAAGATTGATAATCATAGCTATAAAGACAGGAGTGTACTTAAAGAAATACTTTCTTTTGCATCAAATAAAACAGGGTCATCTTATGCTAAGATAGTAGATCAATATTGTGGAGATTATGTTTTTGCCGGAATATACGAAAATGATCATATATTCTGGAAATCAGATACAAGTTCAGTAAATGCTACGAGGGATAGTAAAGTTTTAAGAAAGTATGGAACAACAATGTTTTATTCACTAAATGAGGGATTGACTTATCCGTATTCTAAAACTATAGCAGGGTTAACAACTACTCAATTTGCTCATATTTTTGAAAATGGTAATATATTATGGGCTGATTATACTAAATTATACCTTTCAACGGACAGTTTACAAACCGTATCAGTTATAACCCCAAAAGATGTTAGTGGCGATGATTATACCCCCACAACTATGGATAATTTTGATGATGTTATTCCAGATCAAAATATAACATTTCCTGGCTATGGTGAGATTCGGGTATGGTGTAATTACTCTACAACTGAGGGTATTGAAAACACGATAATGAATGTGTGGTATACAAAAGATAATGGCCTTACAGTAAAAAGCGCATTTAAATTAGGGGTTACACTTTCTCCGTTAACATATAGGCACGGCCACGCGGTTAATTATCAGGAAAAAGATACTTCATTTTGGTTTCAGACAGGTGACCATAATACAGTTAACGAAGAAAATCATTGGATTAAAGGTAAATATAACTGGGTTGCTGATACGTGGACTTGGACCACAATATTATCTGGATATGATGCTAAATCAGCAGGTATGGCATTTTATAATGATAGTGTAATTTGGTCGAGCGACAGAACTGACGACCCTGCAATGTGTGGCATTAGAAAGTTATCATATAATGACATAGCCAACGCAGAGAGTCAAGTTATTATATTCAAAACGCCTAAACCTTGCATGGATTTATTGATGAGTTCGACAGGTAAATTAATAGCTAGTGATGAAAAAATAAACAGAATAATAACAAGTAATAATAACGGTCATTCATTTGTATTAAGTAAAATATATGGAATACCAACGCATCTTTATATAACAATAAGAAAACCAGCAACAACAAATGGGTGGATTTTAAATCAACTCTATGAAATAGGCGAGACTTCTGAAACACAATATAATGGAAAGGTTTTATGGGTAAAAATAAAGCCGTAATAACAAGATAAAATGACCCCCACATCATATATAGTAATAGCAATCGTAACAATTTTGTTGGTTGCATAAAAACATATTCGGTTAAAAACATTGGAATTTAATTAAAAATAAAACATACGGGTCTTTAAGTACTATCCCCCTAAATCTGTCCTTTCCGCTTTCGACTCATTGCCTCACTTTAGTGCCAAAATTACGCAATGGCACGATCATTTTGGACATCAAAACTCTGGCAGGGCATCCTTACCCGCCTTGGGTTAGTTGAAACGCAACAGGGCACCCTGCCTGCAGCAGTCGATTATAATACCATAGCTGAGATCCGCGCGGAAACAACCCACGTTGACGAAGACAGGATCCAGTGCCTCGAAAACCAAATAACCTATCAATTTGAAACCACAAGCACAGCATCCGATGATGGCTTTGCCGTTCTTAAACCAACCGATATTAATTCCGGTGATCCCGGCCGGTGGCTCATGGAATTTCAGCTCGCTCTTAAAAACCACGCCCACACAACCTATGCCAATAAGGTAGCTGCACCTGCGCAAACCAAATTTATTACATCCGATGCCAGTGGGCATCCCGTCGAAAGCGCATACGGTGCAAGCTCATTTGCTACATCCGCTCATAATCACGATAGCGCCTATGCAACCGCTGCTGTTCTTGCCGATATTCAGGCTGAAGTCGATGCACTCGAAGCAATAGTCGATGATAAAGCCGATAAATATCCGGTTGTGGTAGGTGATATCGGTAAACCTGCCGTATTTGATGCCAACGGTAATGTTATTCCCGGATCCACCATTGTATTTTACGAATACGCAAGCGGCGCCCTGGTTGCCGGTGTAACCAAATCATGCGTTCACGATAAAGATCTGGCCGTAGGTTACATCATTAACGTTCGCGCCTCCGACAATCAAAACAATGCCATGGTGCAAATACTAACCTATACCCCGGCCAATCCGAGCAATTCAGTCGATATCCGGTCAGCCATCGCTATTGCCGCCCCAGGTTTAATCATTCAAATTTTAGGAGCATGAAAAAGTTACTATTCATAGCGCTTTGCCTGGTATCAATTGCCAGTACCGCCCAGGAATATCCAATATATAGCCCTGTGCGTATTTATGGCACCCTAATGCTCGATCCGTTCACCAACCTTCCCACCGGCGTGCAAATGCAGCTAGCTAACCACAACGATACCTTATGGATAAAACATAGTGGATCCTGGAAACCCATTTACCCATCTGTTGCTTACTCCGATACGACTGATGTCATATACCTTACTGATAAGGTACAGTTTGTTGGCGGCGGATGGGTTAAAAAATATTCAGGTGGATCCGGCGTACAAATATCCCCCAATGGAAGCGCAACTATGTATTTTGGGGCAAATACTGAACCGGTTGGTGTGACTATGGGTGGCGTGCAAACAATTATTTTTCCAACAAATAGCGTTTATCAGGATTACTTTCAAGGTTTTACTAACGATACCGCTCAGCATTCATTTGATAGCGCCTTTGCGCCTTCAAAGGCTGCGGTGCATAAAATGATCAATGCCCATGGTGGCGGATCCGGAACCATCCGCGGACCTGTTACAACACCCAATCAGGCTGTTTATGTAACTGGCGCCGATTCGGTCGCTGGCAGCACAAACATATCAATTGATAACGATACAATAAGAGTTACCAATCAGGCAACCGGCGTTAACGAAGTAATGGGTTCAACAAGTACCGGCGCCTTAAAAATTCTAAAACCTGCGCAAACAATTCAGGTAGTAGTTACCGATACCATCGTAGTTAGCCCCGATTCTACTGGCTATGAGTTATCAATTGGTTCTTTGCTTCATGGCACTAATCTTATCGATGTTGAATTATTCTATCGCGAAAGCCAGGGCAATAAGGTACCAACTGTAACAGTTTGGCGTAATCGATCCGGAACCGAAGTTAATATGACTTCTACCGGAGCAACATTTACTACCGATGCAGTCATTAATGCAAGCTACGACGATGTTGTCCGTGGCGATCGTATTCGTTTTAAAACTGTGCTCGGAATTGGTGACACTCCTCCATACGGCATGAATATTCAGTTAACATTCCAAAAACCATGATTAAGTATTTATATTCCCTTATTTTCTTTTTGTTTTTGTTTGCTTCTTTAAAAGCCGAAAATATAGAATGGTATTCTGAGGCAAATGCTTATCAGTTGCGTACTGAGATAGGTCAGACCTTTACAATCGGAACTGTTGGCGAAAACAAAAATTATTATCTTCAAACAATCTCACAAACTTATAACCGAGTTACTAATGAAGTTGTTTTATATGAGTTATTTGCTACTTCTTCAGGTTTACCTACAGGTTCTGCTATAAGCACAGGTTCTATTCCGGCTGACGGATCAACTACTTGGGCAACAGCAGTTCAAATGAGTTCTGTGTTACTTCAGCCAGGCACTCAATATTTTATTAAAATTTCTTCAGTTAGTCAATGTCAGTTTTATTTTAAAATATCCGGAACATATGCCGGAGGAACAACTTATACCTATAATGGGTCTTCCTGGGAAGTACTTGGTGGAGCTGGCGGAGACTTAGCTTTTGCGGTAACCGGAATATCTACGTTATCTCCAGGCGTAATTACCGACAATCAAACAATCTGTTATAATGTTAATCCCGATGCTTTTTTGAGTTCTGTTGGCGCTTCGGGTGGCACCGGAACCTTAACCTATACCTGGCAATATTCCACTACATCAAATATTGCAGGTTCCGGATCCTGGTCTGATATCGGATCATCCAATACCGCCACATATGATCCTGCCGCTTTAACCACCACAACTTACTATACGCGCAAGGTTACCGATGATTTCAATACATTTTATACCAATGTGGTCACAATAACTGTATACCCGCAATTTACAAGCGGTGTTGTAACCGGCACTCAAACTATTTGTTACAGTGCCGATGTAGCGGCATTCACATCAACATCCCCGGCATCCGGAGGGTCCGGAATCTACACCTATCTGTGGCAGCGATCTACCACATCCTCCACAGCAGGCTCCGGAACCTGGTATGATCTTTCCGGATCCAATTCAACAACCTACGATCCCGGAGCACTAAATGTAACAAACTATTACACCCGGCGTGTTCTCAATGAGTGTGGTATATTATATTCCAATGTATTAACCGTTACTGTGCGCCCGATTCTTGTTGGTGGAACGGTGGCTGCAAATCAAACTATAGCTCCCGGAGCTGATGTGGCTGCATTTACTTCTTCGGTTTCCGCCTCCGGAGGATCCTCGTCTTTCACTTACACCTGGCAATATTCCACTACCTCAAATGTTGCCGGCAGCGGAGTATGGATCGATATTCCGTCCTCAAACTCAACAACCTATAATCATGGCACATTAACCGAAACAACTTGGTTTGTGAGGCGCGCCTCTGATGCATCATGCGGAATTACTTACTCAAACGTTTTAAAGATAACAGTTACTACAGCAGCTGCAGGTGATTGCAATCCTAAAATTTACGATCCATTGTATCGTTATACTTCTGATAATACCGATGCCGATTCAAGCGTGCACGGCCGCACAATTAAACGGTATGGCGCTGCCTCATATACCAGCACAACAAAAGCTTTCGGATCACATTCATTAACGCTCGATGGCGGTAACGATTGGGCGCGTATTCCTAAAGTTGATTACGGCGATAAAATGTTTTTTTCTTTTTGGGCCAGAACTCAGGCCGATATAACAACTGACAGGATGTTTTTCTGCATTGCTAATTCAACAAGCAATTTTTATGTTATGGGCAAAGCAACTAATTCAGTTCGGGTTTATACTTCGTCAAATAGTACATCTGCATTCACAGTTTCATCCGCTACCTGGCATCATTTTGGCGTTTATCTCGAAAAAAAAGTATCAAACACAGCCGTAAGAGTTTGGCTCGATGGCAGTCGTGTTACTTTACTCGATTCGCTTGTACTTTTAACTTTTAATTCAAACGACAGCATAAGAATAGGGGCCGATTATTATGGCAATAGCGATTTTTACGGGCAAATCGATGAGTTCATGGCCTTCACTGATTTTGAACCAACCAATGATGATATAGCCTGCCTTGTTAATGGCAATTATATTGGCACAGCATCTCCCGAACCGGTTGCAAAAAAGCGAAAACCATTAAACCGGGTGGTTTATTTCCAAACGTTTTATGATCCATCTCGGCAGGCAGATCCTGTAATACCTCCGGTTGACCCGCCTGCTGATGTACCTGTTTACGGTGGCTATAATCCTAATTATGCACTGGCCGTAAAGCAAAAATTTGCAATACCCGAGGATGTTAATACTAATGATCATGTAGGCACTTGGCTTAAAACATGGACATGGCAGAGCGTTGGAGCTATTTCCTACTCATTACAGAATTCTCACGATGGCGCCTTCGCAATTAATCCATCCACGGGTCTCATTTCCATTTCAAATGCCGCTAAAATCGACGGTAAAATTATTCAGCAAGATACTGTCATTAATTTAATCGTTCGCACTTACGATTCCGGCCTAAGATACGAAGACGATACGGCTCAGGTATGGGTTAAGGAGCGTGCCTATTGCCATTTTTATAATTGGAGCGGATCTGGTACTGGCTTGTCTCGAACCACCCCTGCGCATTATATGCCAACTACAGGCGCAAAAACACCGGGCCATGCCTATTTTATGGAGCGCGGCAAAACTTTTCTGAATGGCGGTATGATTTCATTCAGCTTTCATCTTGCAACCGCTGAGCATCCTACAATCATAGGCGCTTATGGTGCAGGTGCAAAACCACGTTTCCGCGATACTGGTAACGATGCTAATGCCGATATCGGATTCTTCCTTGGTTACAATGTTAACGCAGCCCCGTGGTATGATACCAATCCCGATAGGCTTGCAAAGCATATATATTTCTATGACCTGCACATGCAAAACTATTATTCCAGCGCATTTAAAAGTTCTATTCCTAACTGTGAATACGGGTTTTATAACCTCGATATCATGAACTGTAACCGATATGGTAACGACGATGCTTTTAAGTTTCACGACATGACTTATCTTGATAGCGCATGGGTCATGCCTACCGAATTAATTAATGTCAGATTCGACACCGCAGGAATATCCGGACTTGGTTCCGAAAACAAAGCCTACATCAAAATAGGTTCAGGCCCCGTAACAATTACAAATTGTTGGTTCGGGCCTTTTATTGACCAGTTTCCATGTTTTGCATTCCGAATCACAAACGGAAAAGGTAGTATTATCCGTCACTCTTACACCAAAGGAGATAATCCGTACACAACTTCATTGCCTTCAACTGCTTTAGGCGGAATTCAGGTAAGGCAAAAAGATGTTAAGTTTATCGATAACGTTTTCGAGGGTGTTAATAATGGAGTCTATGTCATTACCCCATCAGGGCCCGAACTAAATAATATCGAAGACGCTCATGTTACCCCGGCAAGATTAACTTTTCGAAACAACTGGTTTAAAAACAATTTGTACGCAGGGCTGCGGTTTCATCAAAGCTCAACTCCTTACTGGCCATATGCCAATATGTTAATTGAGGATAACTTATTTACACCCGCTTCCGGCGCAAATGTGGCTTTAGTTATTCGCGATTTTCTTAATAGCACAATCCGCCGTAATCAATTCATTGGCGCAGCAATTGGCCTGCTTGGTTCAACCAACGAGGCGTCAAATAATGTAACCGTAAGCCATAACCTATTTACTGGCCAAACAGGCAACTCAATCGAGTTCACTGCCGGCACCGGTCTGAAATATTACCACAATACAGTTTATGGCGTTATTAGTTTAACCGGCACAGTATCTCCGGTCGTAACAAATAATTTATACCGCGCACTTTTAGGCTCTTATACCGGGTCTAATAATTTTGATCTCGATGGGTTGAATATCTATAACAATTTCGTCGACCCGCTTGGTGGAAACTGGAAATTATTACCGGCTTCAACACTTATCGATCAGGGTATCGATCTAACGCCACAGCCTTCTCCCGATTTAACAGGTATCACCGTACCCCAGGGAACCAACCCCGATCCCGGCGCCAACGAATTCCCACAAGAATAATCTAAATAATGCACCAATGAAAACATTCAAAAACAAAACCGACAAATCAGCCTACTATTTCAGGCTTGCAATTATGATCCTTATTCCAGTTGCCTTTTTTCTTATCGAAATAAGCGAGGGCAAACTCTACTGGCTTGGAGGCGTAATGGTAATTTGTGTTATTGCTGCCTACGTGCTCAAAGCCACTGGCGTCGGAGATCCTATTAATAATAATAAACTTTCAACCTAAAATTTAATAAAATGACAAACTTATTTAAATGGTTCGGCGGATTCTTTGAGGATCAAAACGGAAATACCAGTAGGAAAGGGCTTGTACTATATATTTTCTGTTTTATATTCTGGCTTGAAGTCAAAGCGAACATACAGGGGGTTACTATTGACCCTCAAATCCTTTATATCACAGCTGCAATAATTTTGTTTTGTGTCGGTGCTATAACAGCTGAATTCTTTAAGGGCAACGACCTTAAAATTGATAAAACAGAAATAACTAAGTCTGAAAGTAAGGTCACTAAGGAAACAGTATAATAATCATGGATGAACATACCTGCACTAAAGAAGCTGAAATATCTCGCATCGACGAACGAACGCTCCGGATATCAAAAATAGTCGAAGGTAATGGACAGCCAGGGCTCTATACGCTGGTTTCAAGATTAAACACTCAAATGGAGCAGCGCGAAAAATCCGAAACCGAGCTAATTAAAAAGATCGAAGCTCTCGGAACCGCATATTCAGCTGTTTATAAATTTCAAATCGAAACTGAGGCTTCAATTATTGCGCACGAACAAGAAAAAGCTATGTATGAAACCCGAATAGCCAAGCAGGAAGCCGATAAACAAGTTCAAAAAGTAAATCGCAGGTGGTTAATATACTTACTTGTATTCGCATCACTAACAATTGCAGGATTAATACTGAATTTGTGATTTTATAAATACTCATATGAAAGCTGCTGAAATCATAGTCGGATTTTCAAAAACACTCCTGGGCCAGCAGGAGAAATCGGGCAATGCCGGTTTCAAATCTGAGTGGATCCAAAAGAAAATGATTGAGCGCGGATTCGTTAAGGGTGATGCTTGGTGTGCACTGGCAGTTGAATTAGTTCTTTATGAAACCTACCAGGGAACTGCATTTGAAGATTATATCAACCGGCTATTATCAAAAAGCGCTGTTGAATCTTACCATAATCTCCGAAAAAGTGGTCCGTTCCCATGTAATTGTATCCCAGTTCCTGGTGCTGCAGTATTTTGGCAGTATTATATAAGTAATAAAGCAACCTGGCAGGGTCACGCTGGTATTGTTATCGATGTAATGAAAGATCATTATTTCACTATCGAAGGTAACAGTAATTCTGCTGGCGGTCGCGAAGGCTTCGAATGGGCTTATAAGCGCAGAGATTTCAGTAAGCCATTAAATGGTTTAAGACTCCTCGGTTTTGTTCACCCTGCAAATCTCGACATATGAAAACCCTCTTCTACTTTTCACTTTTCACTTTTATCTTTTCACTCCTTTCCTGCTCCCCCCAGCAGCGCATGACGCGCCTTGTTCGCAATAATCCCCAGCTGGTCATTAATGATACTACCAGGTTTTCGCGCCTGGTTATTTTTCCGGCACGCACGGCGCTGTATAACCTGCCCGATTCCTTATTCAATCGCATGCAACCTGGCGATTCAATCATTTCTGTATCAAAAAAAGGAGTTACCATAATTGTTCGCCGCAACAACCAATCAACCGAAATCGAAGCATCCGTGCCGGCCGATACGGTCACTGTTGATACAACCATTGTCACACCAACGGTAACTGTAATCGAAGATATAAAAGCCGATCGCAAACTTAAAATGCAAAAGCTCCGGATAATTTACATAGTCTCTATAATTGTTCTGCTTATTGTAATCACAACCATAATACGCAAAGTAATTGGCCACTAAAACAATCACATATCCGCCCGTAGTTGTAATATCCGGCAACGAAACATTGCTTAATGTCGATGTATCCAATGCATACAATGCGCTCGGAGTATCAGTAAAAGGCTCAATATGGCTGCAGTCGTTTCACGAGGTCGATAATTACCTCGTGTTTACCTTTAACGGCATTACCATAACTTTCACATGCGTTTCCAACTATACCGGTGTTATAGGCACCTATCCGGTCCGGGAGGGCGCCGAGTCATTGCAAGAGTGGGGCATAAAAGTGCAGCTTGCACTCATGTCGCATTACCAGCTTTCAGGTAATTTCATGATTTCCGGAAGCTGGATCATGACTTATTATCGCCTGCAGTTTGAGCCTTATGTAAAAGAGGCCGTTAACAACCTGCTTATTTATGCAAGCACTGCCGGTCCTTGTCAAACTACTCAAAGCTCATTCACCCCCGACGATATTTATTCAAACTATAAATTACGCATCCAGCTAATGCTCGATGGTAACACGCTTACCAATTACCGTTCACCAATATCTATTCCGTTTCTCTTTACAGGTCACGATGCCTCATTGCAATATGATCTTAAAAGATTACTTTATACCGATGCCACCGGTCACTTTACCTTTCCCGAAACGGCATTACGGCATGCGCACAGCATCATGCAAAAATATCACCTGCACCTGTCTTTCCTTGCCGATAATAAAACTGCCGAATCCGCCCTTACAAATTATGTTTATGTTCTCCCGGGCAAAATGTCACAAACCAAAGAAAAAGCGCTCAACACGCAACTCACAAGCATTTATGCCGATTTGGTATCATCAAAGCGTTTCCTTAGTTTTGCACCTGTTACAAAGCAAACCGATATTTACGCCCCCGAAAAACTTTATTTTCTTTTCCTTGCTGCATATCCCAATGCAGTTATGAAAATAACTGAGCGCTTCCGGAGCGATCCTGCCGAAACTCGCGATCTTGCCACTTTCAATGCTGCAGCATTTTCACTTCACGAATTTTCTGTAGGTTTTCAAACCATTAAGCAGGCCGATTACGGCGCCAAAGTACCAACCGAATACGAAATTTGGATCGAGAACGGATCCGGATCCCTGGTGAGTGAGCGCCGAACTTTTCAAATCGACTATACTTATCAGCGCATGGCCAGGTATTTCCTGTTTATGAATTCCTATGGTGTTTATGAATTATTCCGGTCCACCGGCGATGCCGAAAAATCCAACAAGCTCCAAAAAGAATTTTACGATCGTGTTATCCATGCCAAAGTCGATCGCACGCAAAGCCGTAAACCTGTCGATATTCAGCATACCTCAGCCATGATGGTAAATAGCGGTTACATGCCCGATCCCTGGAATAATTATTGGGCTTATGAATTTATGGGATCCCCAGATGTTTACTGGCTTAAAAACAATCGCGTTTATGCGGTTCAAATCGAAGAAGCCGACGTACCCACATCCCGCACCGACCTCGATAACCTGCACAACTTTGATTTTAAAGTTTCTCTCGATGATATGGATGACACTTTTTACCAGGAGTTTCTACCCGGATCCGAATTACCAATCCAGGGCGATTTCAGTAACGATTTTAGTGATGACTTTAATGTTTAAATAAAATGGCAGTATATACCGATTCGCAATTAAACGACCGCATTGATGCTACCTTGCCAACCAATCATGCTGGTGAAATCGATGCTGCTGAGCTTAAGGCATTGCTTAAAGATATTAACGATTCAAAACTTAACTCCGCAGCCACTATCGGCATCCCGGCGCATGGCACTATTCTGGCTGCCGATATAATCGACGGTGAAGTTACTGTTGCGCATACGCTTAATACCGCTTTCCCTGTTGTGTTCATTAAATCGCACTGGACTGATGGTGATATCTGGTCCGCCATTCATTTCAGTTATGGTCCTTCCGGATCCAATGCCGTTTGGATCCACTTCGAAGAAGATTTTCCCGTAGGATCCTCCGCGGAGTATATTATCGTAAAATTCTGATCCTATGCGGAAGTATTACATTAATGGTCTCGAGATCGATTTTGATGGCCCATTACCGTTCCGGTTACTCAATCCAATGTTTAACGATCGGGTAAGCCATACTTATAACCTCAAAACCATTAATACCGCTCGCAATAAAGATGTTATAAACCAGCTTCATCTGCCCGAGGTTGGTTATAACCAGGTTAAATATGCTTCCATGATAGTTACCGACGCTTTAGTTTTAATGGGCGCCACTTACTTCAATTCCGTAACCGATAATTATCTCGATTTCCAATTCAATTCTCAAAGCGATTTTTGGAATTTGGCCAATGTGAGCCTGCGTTCAATCAATATTCCGTTCGATGCCAGGTACCTGCCAATAAGCAATTCCAAGTTAATGGATAATTTTCCGCTCACTGGTGGATATTCCGGCTACATGAACGCACTCGATGTCGATGGTAATCCTGTTCCTGGTGAGCAAACGGCACCGGTGCCATTTCTTAAGTTAAATAGTGTCATCGAGGGCATTTTCAGTAATTTCGGCTTTGGCATAATCAGCAACGAACTTAAGCAACATGCCGATATCAACCAGTTATATATGTTCAACAGTAATTCAAACGGCAAGTATGAGTTCCCAATAGTTGGTTTCGATAATATTATATTCAGTGCAAGTATTTCCGATGGCAAATATGTTTTTCACCGCGATCTGCCACACGATATTGTCGATGGCAGTTATCTGCTTGTTTATGCATTCATACGGCCGCTATCGGCTCAAATGCAATTATCAAATAAAGTACTTAAGGTTACTGTCGAGGATGAGTTCAATATCTCATTTGATATAACGCCAATTGTATCTTCATTATCTAGTGGCACCAACTATATAACAATTTTCAAACCGCATGTCACCGGGTTAATTTCCGAGGAAGCCAAAAATCATCTGCCCGAAATTACGTGTGGCAACTTTCTTAAAGAAGTTGAAAAACTCACTTCTTCCCGGGTATTTATCAACGAGTCCTCGCGCGAGTGTCGCATTATATTTCTCAAAAATATAATCAACAGCAACGATGTCGATGATATCACAACGTTCGCAGGCAGCGTTTCCGATCAGTCCATCACCAAAGAAAGTGGGTTTAAACTTGCTTATGAAAATCCTTCCGACGATGAGTACTGGTCCTCACGTATTGCCGAAATTACCGATCTCATGACACTGAGAGATCCAGTTGCCACTGCTGCTGATTTACCGTTATTGGGCAGCAACAACAACGATGTGCGTCTTGTGCTCGGTGAAAATGCTTACTATCGCTATTCCACAGTAGGTTTTTTACGCTCATCCGGATGGGATTTTTACTCCGAAAATTTTCTGCAACTGCAAAGTGGCGAAGGTAAATTTTCAATTCAAACCAAGTTTTCTCCGCTATTGGTAAAGAGTTTTACATACATGATGTTCCCTTTTATCAACAAAGAAGGACAGTTCATGATCATCAACCAAAGCACTCACGACGATTTTCGTTTATTCTTTTATCGCGGCGAATATTCATTCCAGGCATGGCGTACTGATCATTTCGAAACCATTAGCTTTCCAATGTGCACCAACGATGTTTATAATCCGGCCGGCGTCAAAATACCAGCAGCCAATTTATCACTCCGGTGGGATGGCGAATATGGTCTTTACAATCAGCTCCACCTCGATCATGTTAATTTAATGGTTAACCGTTATCGTGAGGAAACCAGGTATGTCGCATGGCCGGCTCATATGCTTAATTCATTTGCCTGGTGGAAAAAATACCGGGTAAATCACCTAAACTACCTGGTTAAAAGCATCGATGCCGAAATATTACAATCTGGCGAAGTGGTTAATAAAAACACAGTGTTAGTGCCGGTCTGAGAACCTCGGATCTTGCGCCATTTTAAAAGCAACTTCTTCACTGGTCACCCTTATATACTTTAAAAATTCAACTTCAGTTTTATGCCCGGTTATCTTTCTTATTTCATTATTCGAATATCCCGCCAAAAACAAGTTTGTAGCAAACGATCTTCGCGCGGTGTGAGTTTGTATCAGCTCGTGCTTTTTCTTCGTTTCCGTTAAAGATTTACCCCCTCTGGTCGAATTTAAATTAATGTCATCAGTCAGCTTTGCATCCACTCCAATCGTTTTCAAATACACATTAAAATTTGCATTCCCTATTACCTTGGGCAGGTTATATTCATACTTTGCCAATATAGCCTTCGCCATAAAGTTCAGCGGAATTACAGCAACCGTGCCGGTTTTTGCAGCCTTTACGCGCACAAATTCGCCGTGCTCATTGCGGAATATGTTATCCTCTTTAACCTCTTCATAGTCACTAAAGCGCACACCGGTGCAACATGCCAATATAAACCGGTCCCGCACATTGTCGATCTGGCTGAACAGCTCATATTTAATTTCATAAATCTTCTGAATTTCAGTTTCCTTCAGGTAAATTTTATCAGTGAGTTCTGCAGGGGCAATAAACCTCCGGTTTCTATATGCCGGGTTAACCTTGTGCCCTTCCTGCTCCGCTTGCTTAAGCACTTGCTTCAGCTTTTTTATCGGGTTAAATATGGCGTTTGTCGAGTAATTGGCCGAGTAAAAATAATCCAGGTAGTCATAATAAAATGCCATGTCAACATTTTCAAAGCTCAGCACCTGGCTGTGGATCTCCTCATACTTTTTAAGGTGCATCACTGCCGTATTAAATGTGCCAATTGTGCCGGGCGCATATGGTTTACTTTCTTCCGATAGCAGCTTGTGATCTTTCATGCGCTCAATCATCTCTTCAAAATATTTCACCAGGCCCGATGGCCGCTCCAAAAAATCAAAGAATTCCTCATCGAGTTTACTTTTAATAATTCCTTTTGTCGGCAAAATCTTTTTATCAATCAATTCCCTAAATAGGCTTTTAAACTTTAACCGGTATTTCTGCAGGCGCATATTAACCTCCCATCCTTCCGGAGAATACTTACCCTCCTTAGCTTTTTTTCCGGCAGCATCCCACTGGTCTTCCAGAATACTTTCCCGTGTATAATATTTCAAAATCTCGGTCCGGTTCACACGCACAACCATTACAATTGCCGTTTGCGTTTTATCCTTTGGGCGCTTAAGAAAAAAGCCTGGTTCAGGTACTCTCATGGTGCAATACAGTTGGGGTAACAAACAATTACTATAGGGGTAACTTTATTTTACTTTTTCAGGGTATTTATACATTTCTTAAAGAGTAAACCTTCGGGGTAAATAAGCATGCTAACTTTAATTAGCATGCTTTTGTCACTTTCTCGTTAATTGAGATGTCAACCTAAGTGACCCCGGCGGAACTACTTTTATTTTCTGTTTAGCGTTTATTATCAATTATATACAAGGTTTAAGACCTGAGCCGGGGTAACTTTACCAATCTTCTTCCGATGCTTTTATATTTTTGGTTTTATCAGAAAGAGATTTTATAAAATACTCTGCAATTACAGTTGATTTTTTCTTTAAATCTGCCCAGGCAACATTATCATACTTTGCTCCAAATCCACTTTCTCTATAGTTATCAGCGGTAGTTATTAAGCCAAGATTGCAAAGCCCTGAATTGTTTATATTCTGATGTCTAAAATCATTTACTTCTATTTTAAGACGGTAATCCTTAATTATTACTTTTACGGTATACTGCAGAATGCCATCAAAACATTTTTGCTGGCCGGGATATCTGAATTCATCATTTGCTTTTCCGATAATAATGCCGGCATCTTTATCCAACATTTGAATAACCTTATTTGCTGATCTGAACTCCACGGCAAACCACTCATTAACAATAGCGAATAGTCTATCTTTCTCAATACTGTCTGTCTGAATAACTTTTGAAAACGTCAAGGGTTCCTGCGAATACGATATCGCATACAATGAAACAAACAGAATTATACATATTAACTTTTTCAAAATTGTGTCCTTTAGGGTTTTTGCAATGCAATTTATATTTGGGTTCAATTAAAATCTATAATTATGGACCAGATAAAAACCGAAACAATCGCACAGGCGCTTGAATATTTGAAAAAACGGGCTGTACCATCTAATGAATTCGCCAGCTGGAGATATCGAAGATTACGCAAAATGTTATGGCAAGGAGTGGTCCCTGCATCAGATGTATATGGTGTGTTAGAATTGCTCAAGGCTGGTCAGTTTGAAGAGTTTCGCACAAATCTTATTAAACAAGGAGCTTCTGAATTTCTTTAGGAACTTGACCTAGTCAATTCGTTTACTTTATCCAGGTATTCTAGTATTGTTTCTATTGAAACCGATTGTTTAACCATACTCCAATATTCAGCTATCTGGTTGAAATGTTTTTTATATTTGCTTTGCTCTAAAAGCTTTTCAAACCCTTCGTTTATATACTCCCTGGCCATATCAAACTGTTCTTCAAACGTGCCCAGGTATTTTATATTTAATCCTTCCTGGGTGTGAATCATATTATCAATTACAGCTGCGTGCAATTTTGTATGATTAGCTGTGTCGATAGTCTTAAAAGCCCTTTTCATAAAGGTCTCATAACTCAAACTGAGTGAACTTAGTTTTCCCGGTTCCATTCCTTTTCATTTATTTTTCAATTACTCCATCACCACCCCCCAACCCATTTTCAATTTAATCCGTTTAAGTAAAAGGTGTTAAGCGTAACCACATACGTATTACCGAATATTGTGCCCTTTTTAAGCCAGTTGTTTTGTTTTTATCACATCTATTTCGGCTTTACATTTTTCTAATTCGCCTCTTACATCCTTTATTTCACGCTGTAATCGCATGTTTTCTTCTAGTACTGTTATGTATTTATCTTTTATAGTATAGGTTTCCTCAGGCTCTCTGATTTGAGCAGGCCGTTCATTTACTTTTTTCTGATAAGTATTCGAATCTTCATTTTTCCCGAAGAAATAATTCAAGTCAACTTTAAAGTAATCTGCAATCTTCCGCAGGTGCTTTAACTCCATTGTGTCTTCATTAAACCATCTATAAAACGATTGCTCAGAAAATCCTGTATCAATTGCAAGTTTTCTAACAGTTAACTTATTCTCCTCACATAATTTTGTTATCCTACTTTTTAATAACATGATACACTGTTATATATAAATATTTTGACGAACGTCTAACAAATTATGTATAAATAATTTGGAAGCGTCTAACAAATGAGTTAGGTTTACGTATAAAATATACGTATATTTTATACAATAAACAAACCAAATTATGCAAAAGATTGTGATTCAATATCAAGCAGAAACCGAAGTCGTTAAAAGCAATCTAAGAATGGCTGGAGTAGGGCAGCTCGAGGCCGATAAATACATTCAAATAATAACCGATGCTGATCCACAGCGCAAGGCACAAAGAAATATCTACATTAAACGCATTGCCGATATCCTCCGGAGTCGCGCATGCGCTTTACAAATTTGGTATATCCATGAACTGTTATCCAAGATTACTGGTCTGGCCCCAGCATATGTGGCAAGGATAGCCTACAATCCAGAGCCTAATAAAATAATTAAAACCCAAATATGATTATGAAAACTATACCTCAAATTAGTGAAAAAACACTTCTAATTGTCAATTTTCTTTCTACTCAACATCCAGGCGCATTAATCACTTATAAAATGATTGAGCGCGCAACTGGAGTTAAAATGAACACTGCTGGAAAATCTTATCTCCGAACTGCATTACATAAACTGAAATTAGAATATGAGCGAGTAATTAACGAGGGGATTATACTGGCCTGGGAAAAAAACACCACTCGGATACTTACGCATAAATTAACAAAAATTGATAATGCCGTTAAGCGCGGAGAAAAAAGTTACTTGAATTTGAACCAGGCATTTTATGATAAGCTTACAGCTATAGAACGCAAACAGATCAACTTTATAGGAGCTGCTTTTGGAGCCATTAGACTGGCGGCAGAGAATGGTAGAAAAGCAATATCTCCTCAAAAGGTTTCTAATTACAAGCAAATTTCAATATAAATACAAGTCATGGCAAGTCGAGTTAAGTTATGGCAGATTAATGCGTCTCCTATTAAGTCAAGGTTTTTTATGCTAATCATTAACTCAAATATAAAATCACTCTTAGCGAGTTTACGTGTGTCAAATTTGGGCGGAGCTTGTTAAGTTGGGTTGCATCAAGTCAAGGTTTTTTATGCTAATCATTAACTCAAATATAAAAATACTGGTGCATTGAGTCAGGTCAAGTTGGGTCTCATTCTGTCTTGTCCGGGTATGTTTAGTCAAGGTTTTTTAATTTAAATAAATCCAAACTATGAAAAAAGCAATTGTAACATTAGAAAGCGTTAGCGCTTATTCACAAGGTAGATATCATCAAACTGAAAAGCTGGAAAAAGAATTGCCAGCAGCTTATGAAAAACGCACATGGAGAGAAAGGCTTCATTATGACGATTCAGGAAATGTATTCATTCCGCCAATGCAATTTTGCAATAGTTTAAAGGAAGCAGCAAAGTACCTATCGCTTCAAGTGCCAGGTAAAGGCAAATCAACCTTTACAAAAAATTTCGAATCTGGCGTAATGGTAGTTGATCAGATTTTTATAAACATTCATAAGGACGATGTAGAAAGTGAGACCTATTTAGTACCATCTGATGGTCGTAGGGGAGGAACAACAAGAGTGGAGCGAATTTTTCCGGTTATACGCAAATGGAAGGCCGACGTAACTTATCACATTTTCGATGATATTATTACTGAAGATATTTTCAGAAAGGTATTGGAAACATCAGGTCAGCTTATTGGTATAGGCAGATTTAGACCAAGAAATTGGGGCTATTATGGAAGATTTATTGTAGTAAAGATTATTTGGTCATAGATTAATTAATACAACTTGTTATGATCGAATTTTTTAATCATCGTAGTGCTCTCACAGCGGAACCTCAGATGGCAAAAGTTGATAAAAAGTATTTTACCCTTAGCGAAATACTTGATGAATCTAAGGTTCATCAGATTTACATCACACTATTAGGCAATAACCGATCGCGAGAAGTAATTAATAAGATGAAGGCGGCCGGTACAACCGGAGAATTTAAAATTGTTCGGCAGTTCATTGCTTGTAATTGGGATTCACTAGACTCGATTCCGGACATCGATGATAATAATCAATTACACTTTGAATATACTCAATGCAATAGCAAGGGAGCTAACCGACGCTGCCCTTATTCAACTCCGCTCGATCCCAAACCCTATTGCATTGTAAAAACAATCCTTAATATCCCTAACCATGCATACAGTTCAGGTAACAAACATCTCTCCCGAAGAGCTGGTTGATCGCATTTGCAAGGCATTTGTACCCACAGTTCCGGCGCAAGCAGGTCCGCGTGCTGGCATAATCAACGTGCTTAATAAGCGCAATGCTGCCAGGGTATTGGGCATATCCGAAAAACTATTTACCAAGCTTCACGCGCGCGCATGCATACCGTGCACAGTGTTTGCCGGCACTACAAAAAGCGGAACGCCAATACACCGCTGGGCAGAGCATCACCTGCAATCAATAAAGCCCGAAATTCAAAAGCTACGCTATGTTCACGATGAGCGCGAATATAAAACTGCAAGCAATCACATTCATAATATACTCAATATATGAGCGCCCTGGTTGAGCTAATTGATCAATGGCTCGCCAAAAAATACCCCGGTGAACTAAACGAATTTGTAACCAATAATTCAAACAATATGAAAATAAATGTAAGTTTCGAAATCTCCGTTGAGGAGATCATGCACGCAATATCCGATAAAGGTTTTAACGATCTCAGCCACAAGCTTCAAAAAGTTGAACAGCTTTACCTCCAATCAACCGAACTCAATACTGAAAAAATACCCGCCAAAGTCGGCTTCATAAAAACCGCTGACCTTGAACCCGCCGCCCCTGTCAAAACCACAACCGCATCACCCGTCACCGTTCAAAAATCAGCACACCCGCTCAGCGGCAAAACCAATTCACTCAAAGGCAAACCGGCCGGCAAAACTACCAAAACCTGCGCGCATTGTAATGGTTCGTACCAGGGCTTTAACTCGCAGGTATATTGTTCCGATGCTTGCAAAGCAGCCGCAAAGCAAACATCCACAGGCAGTGTACCTTACATCCCTGTTTCTCCTGCAGCAAAACCACAGCCCAAAGAAACTAAAACCACACCCGTCCCAATTGTCACCACCGTCCCAGCTCAAACAACCACTTCCGAGCAACCAATGAGTAACAATGCTGCAGCAGAAACCCAAAACCACGAAGACTTATCCTGGTTCAAGCGCAAAAAGCTCGAACAAGCCAAGGCAAAAGCTGATCAGGCCGAGTTAGATTCACTTAAGGTACATCCAAAAATCGACTGGAAAGAAGCCAAAAAAGCGCATGCCCTAACCGAACACATCTCAATCTAAACCCATGCCACAATACTGGTTCTATAAAATCACCTATGCTTCTTCCGAGAAGTATGTCAAAACCAGCAACGAAAGTTGCGAAATATGGCTGAAATCCGAGTTTGGTAACCGCTATGAAAAGGTCGAGAAGTCCTATCCTGTTTGGGATGAACACAACTGCACACAAATTACCGAAGCCGAATACCTTCAGGCCATCGGCACCATCGATCTCAATTTTAAAGCGCCTGCTTTTAAAAATAACTACTACCGTTTCAACACAAATAAAAATCCGCGCAATGTATTTGGTAAGTAAACGAAACATGAAACGATACAGGCTGCACTCAGTCATTCGTAAGCAGGGGTATAAACTTATAACAAATCAGAAAACCATTTTTATACCTCATAATGCCGGTGAATTATCCAGGCATGTCAAAATACTGAAAAACGAATTCGATTACGGAATTCAAACTACAATAATATGAGCACTCCAATGCAAAGCACCTGGCATAAACTATCAAACTTATCCATCTTCTCGAGCCTGATCGCGCTGGTGATTCTGATCCTGTTATTCCCTGCTATTTTACTTCTCCTGTTCATTACCTGCTTAGCCAGTTAACTATGATCCAGCATTACAACAACCTCTATGAAATTCTTATCGACTTCCAGGAGAAGCTCGAAGAGTTCATCTCAGTTGTCCCCGATTCTGCCGAAATGTATAAGCGCAAGCTCTCCATTAAGCGCGCCTGGGAAAAATCACAACGCCTGGTCAATGAGCTTGGTAAATTTATTTCGCCGGTTACTGAGCTCGATGTAAAGCTTCCCGATAAGTTCAACTCCGATAAATTCATCGAGGCATGGAAATTTTGGCGCGATTACCTCGAGGAGCAGCATGCCATAAAAATGAAAAGCCGCATGGAAATTAAATCGCTCAAGCTGCTTCTCGAACTTTCAAATAAAGATCCCGAGCTGGCCATTAAATACCTCGATTATGCCAGTGCCCGTGGCTCTAAAAGCTTTTATAAAATCGACGATTCTACAACAAAATCAAACACTAAAGATGGCTACGACCCCGACTTTACTAAAAAAGGTTTTTGACCGCGCTAAAGAAGAGCACGCGCTCACCGTGCAAAAAATCAATTCAAAGCGCGTATTTATCGATATCGATCCGATAACCTTTAAAGATATTCTTGTGCTTAAATCCGAGCGCATTTTTAATGACCGGTCTGAGCCTAAAGATTACCGCTTCGATTCATACAATAAGGATCTTATTCAGCAACTATATTATTACGTTACCGGAAATTCAAAGTTCAAAGGATCCCTGCAAAAAGGTATTCATTTATATGGCACTTATGGCTGTGGAAAAACTGCACTGCTGCAGTCGGTTTGCGAAATGATCACTGAACTTTCCGATCGTAAAATCGAAATGGTTCATGCCAAAGAATTTGGTAATACAATTTTAAAGCATGGTATCGACTATTATTATAAGCGTCCAATGTTCCTCGATGATATCGGCCGCGAACCACGCGAGGTAAAAAACTTCGGAAATGTAATACACCCGGTTCCCGATTCATATCCTATGCGCAAAGAAAATGGCGCATGGACCTTCCAAACTTGTCAGCGCCCCATTAAAGGTCTTGAGTCTGAATATGGCGAATACATAACCGATCGAATGCGGGCAGCATTTAACGAAATCGAATTCAAAGGATCCAGCAGGAGGTAAAATGGAACGTAAACTAACAGGGCTAAAAATAGATAAGGCTTCACAGCCACTCAATAGCGACAAGATCCGTCCGATTCTCGATTTTCTCAACGAGCATTACGAGATCCGTATCAACTGTTTCGATAGTTCACATTCAACAATACACTCAAAGAAAAAACAATACCGTTACCCGCCAACATTCGACGATATCTCACTTCACCTACACGCCTCAGGCATCGTTCATAACGATACCCTTCTCCGGAAGATCCTTAAAAGCCAAAACGAGATCGAGAGTTATAACCCGATCGGCGAGTACTTTAAAAAAATCGAAGGATCCTATAAAGGAAAATCGCATATCGATATGCTTACCTCGCACCTGGTGGCGCGTGATTTTGGCGACAAACCACAAAAGTACTATCAAGATCGCCTGGCCAACCTGGTTAAAAAATGGCTGGTAGCCACTACAGCTTGTTCGCTGGGTAAATATGCTAACCCTGTGGCTCTTGGTCTTATTCATTCCGAAGAAGGTATTGGCAAAACCTACTTTTTCGATTTCATTCTTCCTCCTGAGCTTAAAGATCTTTACGTCGAATTCCTGCCCGATAAAATGGAAATACAGGAAGTTTTCGCCCGCAAAATGATTGTCCTTTTCGATGAGCTCCTGGGTATATCCAACCGAACTGCAGAGCTATTTAAAAACGTAATTCAGCGCGATTGTTTTGATCTTCGCTCACCACGCGATCCGTATCCAACTCCAATGCCGCGAGTGGCCAGTGCCTGTTTCACCAGCAACATGACCTTCGAAAAGGGAGGATTCCTAACCCCGCGCCTGGGCACGCGTCGTTTCGGATGCATCGAGCTCGAAGATATTAACCATTCCTATTCAACCCTTATCGATATCAACCAGCTTTGGGCCGAAACCATGGTACTACTTAACGGTGGTTACAATTACATTTTTGATATGGCTGATTTCCGTGAATTTAAAGAGTACAACATGCGATATATGAATGAAAGCATGGCAGCCAAAATAGTCAAAATGTATTTCGATGTTCCGGTAAATGGCGAAGGTGAGTGGAAACAACCATCCGAAATCCTGCACGATCTGGTTAAAAAACGTCGCATAGGTAAAAACGATGGTGTAAATGCAGAGCATATTGGTATTGCATTCACCGAACTAAACTTCCCTAAAAAAATGATCCGTATCCCGGGTAAAGGTCCGCGCTATGCCTATAATATTATTAACGTATAACAATATGTATATTAAGTAGTTATAATATATAATTAAAATATCATGAAAAAAGTACTGCTTTTTTGCCTACTACACCTACTACATTTTATAACCCGCATCAGCATTAATAAAAAGTGTAGTAGGTTAAAAATATTCCGCCTACTACATACCTACTACAACCTACTACATTTTTTTGACATTTTCACAAAATCACATTCAACAATCAATAATACAGTTAATTACACGTGTAGTATATGTAGTACCATAAAAGTCATTTCATTTTTCGAAATATCAGTATTTTCAAAAAATAAGTACTCAAACAATTAATAATCACAATTATATATAAAACCAAACCAATGAAAAACCCCATTTTAATCCTTTTTTTATTAATCAGCCAGCTCACCACAGCCCAATTATTTATAACCATTGAGCCTGCCTTCCTGCGCCCGGGCGTAATGTATAACCAAAAAACCAACCACATAGGTTACTACGCCCATGCCTGGTTCGGAAACATAAAAGGGCAGTCCGATGATGGCGCTAAATTTTACACCAACAACGCAAAGCTTGGCGCCGGCATATCAATACCCTGCGATCAGCATTTAACATGGTATGCAGGTTTAAATGCACAAACCTTTTTCAACACCACCTACAATTCCCGGGTAGCACAGCTCAGTAAAGTAAAACACTTCTCCTGCGATTTAGGCGTGAGCCTTCGCCGCAACCGGTTCACCCTGCTATTCATAACCGATCCACTCAACTGGGAAACCATGGCCGGCATATCGTACCGCCTCAAAACCAAACCATGTTCCGCCTACAACACACCAAAAAAATACAAATAATGGAAAAAACAAAGCCATACATCGAAACCATGCTCCGCGATCTTACACCCGGCACCTGGTATCCAATCGCATCACTGCCGCGTGTAATAGGCCTTGTCGGTCTAATACAAGCACATCGCATGCAGATCCTTCTTCCCGATTACGAAATAATAATCGGCCGTCTCTATTCCACATTCAAAGTAGTCCGCGCCAAAACCGCCGAAATGAAGATCATCGAACGAATCGAAAAAGCAGTGTAACATGGAAACAAGAGCAACAGGAAAATTAATCATAGCCAACGGTAAATTCATCCGCAATGGAGTTGAAGAAAAGCCTGAGCATGGAAATGCAGAGCAGATTTACGTGCTCCGCAAGCATGAAAGAATAATGGAACAATTTGAAAATGGTATTGAAGTAAAACCCAGTTACGATCACATAATTACAGCCAGCGTTTCATTTACTTGCCAATGCGGGATACGATTATATCATGAAATTGATGAGCTCGAGGAAGAAGATGTTGATTATTTTGTTGACACGCTGGTGCATTGTAGAGAATGCGGGCAAGCTTACACCTTCGAAATTAATGACGATAAAAAATTAGTTGTAAAACCATCACAAAATTAAACTTAACATGCAACAAACAACCGACCGTATACTCGAACTGCAGGCAGCCGATCAATTGCTCCGCTACTACGTACCCGTTTCACCAGGTGAAAACGAGTACTTCACCAGGCATTCACTTGCTACCGATTTTGCCAACCTAATTAACTCAACCGTAAAACCGCTCGAATGAAAACACTAATGCTCATTGCCATATTGTGGGTAATTATTATAGCCCTTGCCTTCGTAACAATCGGCGTCATAATACTCACAAAACGCGAAAAACAAAATCCCTCTCCGGTAAAATTTTATCGCATTTACCGCAAGCCCGTCATCACAATTCAAAAACGTTAAAGCCATGCCAATTAAAGGAATTTGCAAAGTCTGTGGCTGCACCGAAGATAACGCATGCGACCACCCAATTTTCGGAACCTGCTTCTGGCTCAATAACACCAAGCAAGATCTTTGCAGTCATTGCGTTGAGCTACCAAATGATCCAACCGTTGAAAAGCTCCAACCCCGCAAGCGCGCCGCCAACATTAAAAAATTGCAGATATGCCAATTTTAAACAAGCAATTCACCATCACAGTAACAGTTGAGCAATTCCTGCAGGCATGCAACGATGTCGAACTGCAGGAGCTTGAACTTTTATTGCCGCGGTACCTGCAATACCTAAATCGCGATAATGATTCTAAATCTTTAAAAAAATAAAGCAATGAACCAAACATCACTAAGTCAAGTGCCAATTACAGCACCGGTATTTATAGCACTCACCAATGTAAATGTTAAAAGAAAATTCTTTTCAAACATTTACACAGTAAAGCTCGATGAAAAATTCATGATTAACGCATCATGTATCTCAGAGATCAGTACAGATGAACACAATATAGGTTATGGTGAAACCGCAAAAACAACTTGTATTTATTTAAGCGACGGTGATTATTTCGAAGTCGCTGAATCTCCATCCCAAATCATCGAACTTATCAGCGAAAGCTTTCGAAAAAACTACCCTCAACATAATTTATAAGATTCATGAGTGGAATTTGCAAAATATGCGGATGCACCGAAAACAACGCCTGCAACCATCCCGATTTCGGACCATGTTTCTGGCTTAATAATGAAACCCAGGATCTCTGCAGCCATTGTGTTGAGTTCGCCGATCAGCCCGATTGTGTTGAAAAATTACAACCCCACAAACGCGCAGCCAATCTTAAAAAATTACAGCTATGTCAATCCGCTACAAAGTAAAGAAACTATTGCGCACCATAAATGGGCAGATTGCACTGTCAATGTATGACTGCGACGGCATGTGCGCATTTTGTCCTGAATGCTATAGAACTATATGTTTAACCAATAAAAACCAATTTATGAGCAAAAAAGATCCAAAAAAACTGATTGCCGATGCTGAAAAGCAAGGCATGCCATCATTCACATTCGTGGCAAAAGACAAGCTTGCCACCGAAGCCTTACAAGCCTATTGGGTTGCATGCGATTCAGAACGATGCGCGCCTGAACACATAGTCGGAATTCAACAAATCATCAACGAGTTCGAAGCCTGGCAGCGCAAAAATCTCGATAAGGTAAAATTACCTGATTAACCAACCATCCAGGAGCGGATCCGTTCGCTCCTGGTTAAACTTAAACCATGACAGAAAAATTATTAATAACTGAAACCGTTCGCGCATTATCCTGGAAAGAGCCATTTGCCAGCTTAATGCTCCATGGTAAAATCGAAACCCGAACCTGGCCAACAAAATATCGCGGCCTTGTACTTATCTGCGCCTCCAAAATATCTTATCCGCTAAATAAAGTATTTAGCATTTGCGGCCAAAAACAATGGAGTCGCATAATCGACATGGTTTCTAAAGGCGAAATGTTTCAAAGCGGATCCGGAACAAAGAGTGCAGGTAACGCCATTGCCATCGGTCGCCTTGTAAATTGCCGGCCAATGAATCCCGAGGATGAAGATAAATGCTTTGTCCAATACCATCCTGATCTTTATTGTCACATTTACGAAAACGTAAAAGCCATTAAACCATTCCCCTGGAAAGGAATGCAGGGATGGACTATTTTGACATCGGAACAAATAAGGCAAATTCAATTTAATTAATTAATACCTATAAATCTATGTCACTTACAATTGAAAAACAGAAAGCCAAAAAGCTCTATCCGGAAGCTCCGGAATGGCTCAAAAAAGAGCTCGAAGAAGAATTCGGAAAAGACAATCTGAAAGCTGAAGACTTTGAAAACATCAAAACCTTCGATGATGCATGCAATAAATTTAACGTGCATCCTGGCGATGTATTTCACGACAAAGATACGCCCGATGAGATTGCCTATAAAAAGTTAAAACTTATTGCCAGGGCAATCAATAACGGATGGGTTCCAAATTGGAAAAACGAAAATGAAAAGAAGTGGTGGCCCTGGTTTAATTTGTCTTCCGGGTCCGGTTTTTCGAATTCGGATTACGGCTATTCGGGCACGACTTCGGGTGTCGGTTCCCGCCTTTGCTTTGAATCTGAAGAAAAATCAGAATATACAGCAAATCAATTCCTTGATTTGTACAGAGATTTATTAACCATATCCAAATAACATCATGACAATTAAAACAAAAAAAGCACCCAAAAAAGTAAGTTTTGATTTCAGAACAATCAAAACTTTTGAAGATGCCAGCATAAAGCTGGGCATTGTTGAATTACCTCAATTTACATTTCTTCCGGATGAATTTCAGAAGCCTCTACTTGCGGCATATAAACTGATGGTTATCTACATGGCTATCAATAATGGATGGACACCTGACTGGAGTAATAGCAATCAATGGAAATATTTTCCATGGTACTCGGTTTTGTCTTCCGGGTTCGGTTTTTCGTGTTCGGATTACAACTCTGCGAGCGCGCTTACGTCTGTCGGTTCCCGCCTTTGCACCGATACCTCAGAAAAGGCGCTGTATATAGCAAAGCAGTTTGAGGCTGAGTACGTCGACTATTTTCTTTACTCCAAATAATTAAAAAGGTTGTATGTCGCGGAGCTGTCAGTTTTGTCTTCCAGGTTCAGTTTTTCGAATTCGAATTACAACTATACGAACACGAATACGAATGTCAGTTCCCACCTATGCGAAAAGTACTCGCGGCATAAACCCTGCCCACATGGCAAAAAATGATCTTAATTTAAAGAGCGCTGGTACCGTAAGAGAACGCGATCTTAAAATAGCAAAGGCATGAAAAGAATAAACAATCTATACTCACAAATCTGCAGCATTGAAAACCTGCAGCTGGCCGATTCAATTGCCCGCAAAGGAAAATTAAAACAGCCCGGGGTAATCGAGCATGATCGGAACCGGGATGCAAACATACAAGCGCTGCACCAAATGCTTACAGAAAAAACATATAAAACTTCGCCATATACCACGTTCACTATATATGAGCCAAAGGAACGATTGATATTCCGACTGCCGTACTTTCCTGATCGCATTACCCATCATGCGGTGATGAATATACTGGAGCCCATATTTGTATCAACATTCACGGCCGATACTTACAGCTGCATAAAAACTCGCGGCATTCATGCTGCAGCCAATGCAGTAAAAAACGCACTGAGAGATGAACCAAGTACACAATATTGCCTGAAGCTCGATATCAAAAAGTTCTACCCTAACGTTGATCATTACATCCTGAAGCATCTGCTCCGGAAAAAAATCAAGGACCAGGATCTGTTATGGCTCCTCGATGGAATTATTGATAGCGCCGATGGTCTTCCGATCGGAAACTATCTAAGCCAGTATTTTGCAAACTTCTATCTCACCTATTTTGATCACTGGATGAAAGAGGTTAAGCGCGTGAAGTATTATTTCCGCTATGCCGATGACCTGGTTATACTGTCAGATAACAAAACATACCTTCACCAGTTGCTTAGCGAAATAAGAACGTATCTGCAAGAGAAACTTAAACTACAGTTAAAAGGGAATTACCAGGTATTTCCTGTTGATGACCGTGGAATCGATTTTGTGGGATATGTTTTCAGGCACACCCATACCAGGCTTCGGAAAACAATAAAACAAAACTTTGCCCGAATGATCAGGCGAAACAAAAACGCGCAATCAATTGCCTCATACCGTGGCTGGTCAATACACTGCAACAGTAAAAACCTATTAAATAAGTTATTACATGAATAATTTTAGCCAGTTCAATATAAAGTCTACAACTAAAGGCTTTGAAGGCGATAAGATAAAAATGTCAAAGATTCTTAACCGTGAAATAGTAGTTCATCACTTTAAGATTGAGGATTCAAAAGTATTTAAAGACCGTGGAAGTGGTAAATGCCTGCATTTGCAGATATCATTTAATAACGAAAAACATATTCTGTTTACAGGATCCTCCGGTCTAATAGAAACAATTCAGCAAGTTCCTGAAATCGGATTCCCGTTCACCACAACTATCATAGAAGAAAACGACAGATTTAGTTTCACTTAAAGTAAAAATCAAAACCATGAAAACAAAAAATTCAATCAGAATCACATTATGGAGAATACTTTCAATAGTATTCTTGGTTGTTGTAGTGTTGCTGTGGGTGTACAAGTCAACCATATGCATACCTATTTTACCCGCTTGGGTAATACCTACTTTCGCTTTGGTAATAGAAGCAATAATCTTATTCATTGCCTGGATAATATTACCCGCGCATCAGCAGGATATGATGAGAGATTGAGTCATGAGCCACAAACTATACTGGTCCGACGAAATCGACGAAGAGCACGTCTACACAAGAAAAAGAATGCTTGCTGAAATGGAGGAAAGCGGTATCGAAGAACTTAAAGTATTTACAGTAAAGCCCACAAAAGTGCCTGGTATATTTTACTGTAAAGATGTTTGTGAGTTCTGTTCAACAGATGACAACCCATGCGGAAAACTCAACTGCGACTCATACGCTCCACGTAATGGTAAAAATGGCCGATGCCGATATCACGATCCTTACAGCCACGAACCAACTGATGAATTCATAATATTAAAACTTCCAACAAACAACGAAGAAAATAAATTCATACACGATTTTTTAAAATACGAAGTAAAATCAAAGCCATGAAAATAAGCTATAGAACGTATCCGATTCTTGAATACCTATTTAAAAACCAAATAAATAGAAATTCAGTGATTGATGATGATAAGACTTCTTTTATTGAATACGGTGACTTGTTTGAAGGTTTATGGAACGACTCACAATCTGATTTTATGAATAATATCTTTATCGTGTGTGAACCATTTGCTCTGGCTGCTGAGAAAGCAGAGACTAAACTTAAGGATTTATTTGAGAAAACTTTATGCGACAAGGAGATAAATATAATATTTACTGAAGTTTTTATATGTGATAAATTCGTTTTTTTCATTCATTTTGAAAATATAGGAGATCAGGTATATTTTAAATTATTCTGGTTTGAAAAACACGGCGGATTATTAATGTTTTTTGATGGGAATAATTATGATCCTTCTTCATGGTTTTCAAAACATTTAAATTTTAAAAACCAAAATGAGAAGCAGGATGCTTTAGGTAAGGTATTATCACTGGTAATAAATTTACATTTATTTAGAAAATATGCATCAGTGGAAACTAAAATACTGCCTCCAAATAAAAAAATAAAGGAGGCTAATGGGCTTAAGCATTTCAATGAAACTAAATTAGCTGTGACAATCCTCGATAGTAAATGGTTCACTAACCTAGTTCAATCAAACGCATTTAAAGTAAGCGGACACTTTAGACTTCAACCATGCGGTCCGCTTTTACAGGATCGTAAAATAATATGGATTAACGAATTTGAGAAAACAGGTTATCATGCCAGCGCCCGAATTTTAAATCAAAACCATGTTGTTGTCTGAATAATTATCTATTTTTATCTTATTGTTTAAGCAATAACTCCCCTCAAAAACCGTGAGTTTTTGACCAGAAGCCTCTTCGGAGGCTTTTTGTTTAATGGAGTAAATCAACCTCAAATAATAAATACAATCGGGGTAACAATATTAACACACCACGTTAATATTTAATCATATAATATTAAATCCTTTTTGTTACATTAGCAAAAACAAACAGGAATGGCATCCGGACAAATTGTTTCAATCAAAATCCCTCCTTATCTCAAAGAATTTTTTATCCACCGCCACGGCGCCGAACCAATAAAGGCAACCCAAGCCACTAAGTTCTTTGTTGTGCTGGCGCAATACCTTACCAATAAGTCCAAAGGAATATCCCTTATCAAGTCCGATTACGATCATAAAATTAAGCTTGCCGGCGATAATACAACCGAAGTAATCCGCCTCGAAGAAGAGAAAGAAAAGAAGATCAAGGCCATCAAATATAAGTTGCCTATAACTGAGGAAGATACCATGCTTGTCGAGCTCCCTTATAACAAAGTTATCAACGTACGCAGCATGAACTATATACCTGAATGTTCCATGCCCGAAATCAAGAAATACATTTATGGCCTGTTTTATGGCTCCTTCATTTCATACATGAACAATAAAGTACTCCGCGAGCATTGGAGTATTAAGTATGCCATCATCAACTTTATCGATGAGCATGATATGAACTGGAACAAGACAAATTACGAAACCCTCAAAAAAATCTTCGATAGGTACCGTCATCCCGAGCCAAAAAAAGATGAAAAAATGTTGGCCACTCCTGACGGGAAAAAAGGCCATTTCCGTCCCTCACCTGTCCCTCAAAATTATGAATACTTTTAAATAATTCATTATGAGACAATTCGCTAATTATTTCCATATCGCACCCTCATTCAGGGTAAGCTCGGTTACTGCCAACGCCGTTGTTATGAAGTCAGGTTTTACCCTCGATAAATTTTTCACCCATAACGAAGTTGAGCCACAGGAGGAAGTAAATAAAAAAACTGCCGGCGTTCTTTACACCTTTCAGGTTAAGCTCGCTGTCGACAAGCTCACCGATGCACAAAAAAACATTTACGCCAACAACGCTCCGGTAATCCTTACCCTGCTCGATGTTGAAACCGTTAACCGGGTTAACATAGGCACTCCCGATTCTCCTGCAGTAATTTCATTTATCTCCGGCACCAATTACGATCAGCTCGTGGTTGAATACACCTCAAAAACACCCGTCCTTTAGCCGATCCAACCTTCAGTTTACATTCGTGGCGTAATTAATTACGCTATGCTTGTACCATCTCGCGAGATCACAAAGCTCTTCTCAGCCAAAATGTGGATGAACCGCCGCGCACTCAATGAAGTGCTTGGCGAATTATTTATAGCCGAACGCACCAACTGGTTTGAAGGAATCACAATTCCCACCTATAAAGATGAAACCAAAGAGATCGTAAAGAAGCTATCCCAGTCAGTCAACATTAATCTTACCGACGAATACCAATCCACGCAAATCCAGGACGACTCCATTGCATTCTACCGCATACAGGGAATGATAATTGCCGAACCCTCGTATTGGTATTTTTCAAGCAAACAATTCCGCGAAGATCTTCTGGCCGCTGACAGTAATCCCAAAATCATGGCGCACTTTGTACTGGTTAACTCCGGAGGTGGAGAAGCCTGGTACCTCGATGTAGTTGCCGATACCATGAAATCCCTCACAAAGCCTGTTGTGGCCCTATATGAGAACGTGGCAGCCAGCGCAGCTATTTACCTAACCATAAACGCTACCCGAATCTTTGCTGCAACTCCCAACGAAACCATCGGCAGCATCGGCACCATGATGGCATTCCTCGATATCATACCGCTATATGAAGCAATGGGCGCAAAGTATTACGAGGAATATGCAAACCAAAGTAGCCGCAAAAACAAAAAATTTAACGATTTACTCGATGGAAAACCCGAACAATACATCAAAGAAGAACTCGACCCGCTTGCCGGGCAGTTCATTGCCGCCGTTGCTGCCGCGCGCCCTCTTACAGCAAAGCTTGGAGCAGAGCATCCTGTTTTCCAGGGTGAAACCTTTGATACTAAAGAAAGCATCGCGCTTGGCCTGATCGATGGTCAATTGCTCCTTGAAGATGCCATTGCAGAAGCCTACAAGCTTGGTTTTAACTATAAAGATCAGATAACCAAAATGAATAAACTTTTTAATTCACTTTAAATACACTACAATGAAAGAAAGAATGAAGCAGGTGTTTGCTGCCTTAGGCATTACCAAAGCTGCAAAGGAACTTACCCGCGATGAGCAGGATAAAGTATCCGCAAAATATAAGGAATTATTCTCCAGCGATATGTTCGAAGATTTCGACAAAGAAAAGGAGAACGCTGAAAAAGCTGCTAAGTATGATGCTGTTGTAGCTGCTCTCGAATCCGATGAAGAAGATCCGGATGATTCCACGGATAAACCTGAAGCGCAAACCAACCTGCCCGATGCAGTTGCAAAACTGAAAAAGAAAAATGAAGATCTTGCAAAGGATAATCAGGATAAAGACGCCAAGATCATAAAGCTCGGCGCTGTGGTTGAAAAAGATGATCCGAAAACCATAAAGGTTGACATCAGCGCTTTTAACCGTCAGCATTCAAAAACGCACCTGTTCGGCATTGAAAGCGATTTCTTCTCTCTGAATAAGAGGTGGAATGCCATTATGGTTAATCCAAAAATGGCCAAAATGGATGATCTGTCAGCTGCTGATGATAAAAGGGTATTCGCAGAATTCCAAAAAGAAACTGAAGCTTTTGGTGCTTCCCTGGCAAAAAGGTATAAACATCTGCAGAGCATAGGTGCGCTCCCGAAAAAAGGTGCCGCCTTCACGCAAACTTATTCCGATTTGGCTTCAACTGATCTCGGTAGCCAGTTTGTAGTTCTCCGCCAGGACGCTCTTATCGCACGCATTCAGGAATTGCCCAACGTGTATGACATCTTCCCGCGCCGTTTTGGTATACAAGACCGCGAACTAATGACCAATGCATTCTTCGGTGAATTCTCCCAGGCATTCCAAACCGGTGCAGTGTACAAAGGCAGCATGGAACTGCAGGCTGAGATCGGCTATGTTGATGATTCGATGTTCAAAACATTATTTGAATCAATGAAATGGCTCGAACGTCAATACATTGGTTACCTGAATCAGGAAGGTTCTGATCCTATGAAGTGGAGCCTAATTGAATGGACTATCCTTCAAATTGCCATCAAGCTCACCATGGAACAATACGAACGCAGGATCCTCGGTATTTATGTAAAACCCGTTGCAACCGAAGCTGGTCATTATCTGCATGCATCAACCGGTTTTATTTATTCGCTGCTTCGTTATGTTCATGAAGGAAAACTTCAACCTTTCACGGAAGCCGGTTTTGCAGCATACGACAACACAGGAACATCAATGGTTGACTTCGTGGTTGCCATGTATGATAAAATCAAGTCAGTAACCAAAAACTTCCAGGAGAATCAGAACGTAATGTTACTGAATGCCAATCACAAATACTGGTATCGCAGTCAGGTACGTTCAAAATTCGGACTGCAGCAGGATTTTACCGGACCGATTGATACTCTTGTTCCTGATACCGGACTTTCTATTGTTTGGGTTCCGAATATGGGTCAAATCAAATTAGCTGTTGTTACCAAGCCAGGTAATTTCCAGGCTCTCGAAAACCTTCCCGGCGAAATGCTTGCCATCCAGTTCCAGGCCGATATGGAATCATACAAAGCATGGAGTACATGGAAAGAAGGATTCTCTGCCACTTTCGTCGGCAAGAAGTTCACTACCCCTGCTTTATTACTGGACAATTTATTCGATATGCAGGAAGTATTCATGAACCAGTTTTCAACTGATTTGGCTGATGGTGCTACTACAGCCGATGCTACTGTTAACTTCTGGTTTAAAACTGCAGCAAATACCGGGGCCACTGTACTCACCGATTTTACTGGCGCTGTTGGTGGAGTTGCTTACATCCTCGAAAATGGAAGCGAGACCAACGATACCACTGTAACAAAAGAAAATAAGTTCAGTGAGATCGTATCTACTTATACACCTACGAAAGTAGGCGACTACCTGATGGTAGTATATGATACTACCGCAGCCAAGTTCTTTGAACTTGAAAGATGTGTTGCCGGTGCACGCACCGTAAATACCTTAAAACAGCCTTACGCTGGTACGAGATAATCATTCTGTAGTTTGGGATCTTCCTCTTGTTTTCCTGCCGGTCTCGTCAACCGGCAGGTTTTTCCAAACCACAAATAAAATTATGCAAATGAAAAAATTAAATCATAAGCAGCTGGCCTACTCAAGGAGCAAGGTCATGCAATCGCGCCTCGGGCTGTATCGTAATCTGTTTATTGCGCTGTTTGGCATTATTGCCCTGGTAATAATTGCTGCAGCATCGTCCTCTTTGCCCATTAACTGGGATACCATTGTCACAGTTCTCACCACTTCCGGAGTCGCTTATGCGTCCATGGCCACCATCGGCAATATGCCTGAAGTATCAGATAAAGGATCCACCATGAACCAAATTGATATGAAGGTATGGCTCATCGCCAGGGAGCAGGTAGATCCGAATCAGGTATTTCCAACCCCAAACGGAGATCGTGAACTGGGCACAATACCACTTTTGGCCGGAGAAATACCGCATTATTTCGATGCCATTCCTGATACCATTGATGAGTTGGGTACCGCAACAAAAGGTGAGATAGTCACCGAGTTTAGTGGAACTTTCTCATTTATTGTAGCGGGTAACAGGGCAAAACATCTCGATTTTATAGAGGAATACGCAGGTAAAGGGTTCATCATTATCTATAGCATAGGTGAAGCCGGCACTAAATATGTGCTTGGTTCAGTATACAAACCAATGGTTTTAATGACCAGCGATCGCAAAGGCGGCGGTAAAGAAGGCAGGTACATCACATTTACCTTCCAGAGTAAACACTGGCGCCAGACGATGTTATACACTGGAGCCATTGCCGTTGAAGCTCCTGTAACTGTTGCAGCCAATGCAACCACCATAGCAATTACCAGCGCAAGCCAGTACCTGTTATCTGATCATAGTGCCGTAGCTCATATTGCCGCTATATCCGGAGTCGGAAGCTCTGATATTGGACGCGTAATTGAAGTATTGGCTCCTGCAGCCGTTACCAATGCACCGGATATTCCTGATAACGCAGTGTTTGTTCTCATGGATGCCGGCACCTGGACTGCTAATCCCGGATCAAGGATCTCCTTTAAAATACATGGAACTGCAACCATGGTAGAAGTACCTGGTAGCCGTGTTCAAACAGCATAGGGTTTGGGTTAATAGTTAGGGTTTGAACCCCTCCGGGCATGGCTGGAGGGGTTTTTTTATTGTCCTTTCAAAAAAATGCAATGCAAATTACTTTCACACATCAATAAAATTTAAGCCATGGATTTCCTGAAAAAAAACGAATTATTCATTAAGCTGCAGGCAGGTGATCACCTCGATGCAGACAAAGCGCTGCTTACAAGGCTGAATCCTAAAAGCAAAATACTAGCGCAAAAATTCTTTGACAGAAATAAGGAGCGCAAAGAAGTTCTTTATGAGCTGCTCGATGTGGCAGATGAAGAAGAGATACTTGCCAGCAGGTCCGGGAAGATAATTGTTAAAAAAGCCTCAGGCCAAAAGGTTGCCATTGTAAAAAAAAAGTCCAAACACAAACCAAGAAAGCACAAGTAGCCAGGATCCTTCAAGTGATAAAAGAAAAACTCAAAAGGAACAGGAGTACCCCAACATAAAATGGGACAATCTCATTGATCCTGGAGTTCAGCGAGCAGTAATTCTGTACAATGACCGGGTGAATACCTGGCGCAAAATGGTTGAGATCGATGCAATCATCGACAATAAACCAACTGCAACAAGAGTGCAGGAGCTTGCTGAACTCAGGATTAGAAACATTCAGGCATTCCGTGAGCTTCAGAACTATGATAATACAGGCGAATTTTTAAACCGACATCCACTCGTGGCACACTTTTCAACCCGCATACAGCTGCAGCAATTGCTCAAAGATAATCCCGATTCATTTCTGGAAGAATATGCCAATTGCCGCGAAAATGTAAAGCGCTATCGCAGCTTCCTGAAAAACAAAAGGCGCAGCGCCGAGCAAAAAGACAAGGATAAGATCAACCTAAAAAAGCATCAGGACAGGGAATCGTTGATGAAAGAAATATTAAGCGAAGTGAAATGAAAAAGGTACCGGTAACATTTGATGAGAGTAATTTTTATATCCATACAGATCCAGGGAACGATGATACGGAACCGGAACAATTAAGTCCTATCCTGGATGACGATGCTCCGCTCCCTGATCGCATTGAAGCATTCGCTAAGCTTAAATATACCAAAGAAAGAATTGCTGCAGCGCTTGGTTATAATAAACTAAAAAGCGAAGCATTCTTCAGGACGCTTGAAGATGAGCTGAGCGAAGAACATAGAGCATATCAAAAAGGATTTGTAATGGGTGACGCTGAAGTGGATCTTGGATTGTCTGAAGCCGCAAAAAGTGGCGATAACCTTTGTGCTGCTGAGCTATTAAAGCGGCAGGATCATCAGAGAGTATCAGAAATACGCAAAGAGCTGTTTAATATATGAGTATACCATCGCGCTTGCACGATATAGAATTATTACCGTTTGAGATCATCCAGGACTATAGGAAGACAGGAAAGTCACTTGCTATACCTAAAGAGCTCCAGCAGTTTATTAAAGAGCTGGACGCTGTTATTGAAATAAAACAGACCCAAAGATTTGACAATATCTCACGGCTGGCCAGGACATTAATGACCAGGTTCACTCATCTTAATTTCTCCACCGCTAAGGAGCGTGTTTATGATGCATACAACCTGTTTCATGTGAATGATACAGTTACAGAGGATGTGTGGGATAGCGTTTACGCAGATAAAATGGAAGATCTTGCACAGCTATGTGTTGCTAAAGGCAAAGAAGAGGAAGCTCGCAGGTGCCTGAAGGACGCCCATGAAATGCGCACCAAGTCAAAGAACAAGCTTAAAGCGGAAGACTTCAAAGGCAATGTATACATTGTTTCTATCGATATCAAACCTGAAGATCTTGGATTCGAGCGTGGCAATCTTAAAGATATCGCACGGAGGGAACTGGATGGTCATTACCGGAAACTAATTAACTCGTTCGATAATATCAGCGATGCTGATAAAGTAAGGCTATACGCTGATGCCGATATCACTGATGCTGAAATTGTGGAAGAAAATGAATGAAGAAAAGCTCATAGAACAATCTGCCAAACAGAAAAAGTTTGACGAGATCTACAATAACAAAATGCAGCTTAAGGCAAGCATTATCGACGCAAAGATCATGATAGTTGAAGCCGGCCGCGCTGCAGGAAAAACTGTTTGGTTTGCCCGGCGCTTTATGGATGTTGGTTATGCCATGCCCGGTGAGCTTTCTTTCTTTGGGCATAAAACATACATTGCGCTGTTGACTAATGTTGTGCCCTCACTGATCAATTATTTGAAAACTCCCCAGGGAGAAAACCAGCGACCGCTTCTAAGGGATGGCGTGGACTTCGTGGTTGGAGAAAAGGACCTGCCAAAACATTTCCAGAAGCCGCGGTACCCGATTGAGAATCCTAACCATTCTATTGTCCTGGCAAATGGGCACCATTATCGCCTGGTTTCCAGTGATCAGCCTGACTCAGTTGCAGGCGCCTCTGGAGTGCATGCCTTTATAGAAGAGATGAAGCATTCAAAAGGCGACAAAGTTAAGACCAGGATCTTTCCAGCACTCCGTGGTGGATCTCCTGCAGTAAGAAGATCGCATTACTGGCAGGGTATTACCGGCGTTTCCGATACTGCCCGGGTAGATCTTGGCGAAGATGATTGGTTCATGAACTATGAAAAGCAGGTTAACAAAACACTGATCAACGATATTGCCACGGTTTATTTTCATATGAACGAAGCACAGTACCGGATTGAATACTACAGGAAAAAAATGGCAGCCAGCAAGGATCCTAAAGAGGTTGTGGATTTGCAAAAAAAGATCATGCAACGCCAGGGAATTGTCGACCGGTGGGCTCCGTTACTCACTACCATGCGCAAAGCGGCGATCTACTATCTGAAAGCTTCAACCTTTGTGAATAAGGATATGCTCGGCTTTGAATATTTTAAAACTCAGTTTGAGTCCCTGGAAGAAGAAGAATTCCTCACGGCAATTGCTAACATACGTCCTAAGAAAGTTGCGGATCTGTTCTTCTCCGGATATGAAAACAGTAAACACACTTATGAAGATTCATATAAGTTCAAAAGCATATATCAGTTCAATCTTAAAGATACCTTCAGGCTCACCGCGGATGAGCTTAAGTACTTTGATCCCGATAAGCCGCTTATCATTGGGTACGATCCCGGACACTTCTCTTCCATTGTAGTTGCCCAGGAGGACAAAAAGCAAAACGTTATGAGGATCCTTAAAGAATTTTTCTGCTGGATCCCGAGGCAACAGGGTGAGCTTGCCACTATGATATATGAATTCTTTGGTCCGTACCATAAGAGTAAGAAGATTATTTTCTACTATGACAGGGCCGCAAACAAATCGCGCTCTGAGCATGATAAGATTGTGACCGATGCCAGGCTGATGCAAACTGAATTTAAGCGCCATGGCTTTAGTGTTGAGATGAAGAATGAGAAGCAGCGCACAATATTTTACTATGAGCATTTCAAGCTGCTGCAGATGCTCCTGTCTGAATCACTCAAATCTTTCCCGCGGCTTCGCATTGACGAGAATGAATGTCCGAATTTGGTAAGTGCTATTAACCTTTCGCCGGTTGATCGGAGGGATGGTAAGATCGCCCTGGATAAAACCTCAGAAAAGAAAGTAGCCTTTCAGCATCAGGCAGGATTATCTACGCAGCTACCGAGTGCGCTGATGTATTTAATATTCGGTCATTATTCAAATCTTTTGCCCAGCGATATGAAACGCAGTTTTGATTTGATAGGACATGTTGTTAAATAATCATATAAAATCCATGGATCCGGAACCACATAAATGTAAAAAAGCGATAAAACAGACGCTTCATGGTAATTTACTGTACAATAACACAAAGCAATGATATGATTAAATTGAAAAGTTTTAAAGCGCGCGCAGAGATCTT
>Ga0209287_10000137_pt1 | contig 47158 bp, 56 predicted proteins | sample PPLLak3cmMay2015_2_FD_187255 | JGI IMG/M metagenome (GOLD analysis project Ga0209287, IMG submission 187255) | Freshwater sediment microbial communities from Prairie Pothole Lake near Jamestown, North Dakota, USA - PPLs Lake P8 Core (1) Depth... | ecosystem: Environmental > Aquatic > Freshwater... | reverse complement strand
TAGGAAGAATCGCCGTTATTTCATCTCCGTCGTCAATATTCAGACAGATATTTCGGAACGACCCCCAATATCCACCAGAATCAAGATAACTCCAATAGACACACGACCCAACCGCACCCCACAATCTATCGTTAAAGGAAGTGATATAATTCAGATTGTATGGTGCTTCGGATGTCCAATATGGAGTTCCTTTCATTGTTGAATCAAATTTAATACTGTCAACAAAAACCGAATCAGTTCCTTTCATTTCGCCAATCAATTTATAAACTGTAATAGTAGTATCAGAAATGCTATCAACACTTGCAACCATACTAATATATTTAATATGATAAGTACGAGGATTCCTCGTTGGGGATTCAAAAGCTAATTCCAATCCTCTGTCACGCAAATTTTGGATAAAGTTTTGGACTTCCCATTCATTATCTGATGTTAATGTCAATGTTGTATCACGTATCGAACCAATAGAATCTTTGGGTTGTTTTACAATATAAGAATATGATTTATAAAGTCGTCTTGTGAGATGTTTCTTTCCGCCCGGTAATGGAGGAAGTCCTATCTTATAAATTGAATCGGTAGCCGCATTGTGAAATATATGAAGTGACCTGCTTGAATCTGATTCTACTTTTGCAAGTGTATCATAGTAAGTGCAGATATAAGATATTTTATTAACATACTCGAATGATGCTGTTGGCATTGTAAATATATAATTTACTCCGTGAACACCGTCATTCTTATCAATATATGTTGGCGCACCTATACGGATGCCATTTAACGTCCCAGATGAATCCCTGCCTATGGCATTGGTATCAATCGTAATATAAGTTATATAACTTCCAACACCAAGCGAATCATCAGCCAGCGTATCGACAAAATGCAGAGTATCTATTTGTGTTGGATTGGTTAAGTGAATCTGCGCCAATCTGTAAAATTTATCCTCTAAAGTTATTTCGCCCGGATTGGCTTTTGTCCTGAAAATATCCATATACAAGTCATCGAAACCCGCACTCCCATAAGTGCAAGTGTCCGCCATTGTCTGCCAAGGGAAATGTGTCAATAAAACATTCTCATCTTGAGCTATAACTGGTTTGGTCACAGTAGAACGTCTATCATAAGAGACAGACTTCATTGTCACCGAATCTATATAGACAGTATCCTGACCAAAGAGAGTCCAGAACTTAAATTCAAGTTCAACTGAATCTCTATGTCCCCAATTAGTAACCGACAACAATAAATTTCTATATCCTTTTTGGCTGAAATCATCAAAGTAGGTTGAGTAACCCGCCAGATAAGTTCCATTTATAGTATCAAGAATTTTGATATTTAAGTAGCTTCCATTACCTGATTTTTTGTTGAACCAAACAGATAATTGATAAGAGCTGTCACGGCTCGCCCAAATTGTCTGCCTGATACCGGGTTGATATGCGCCATTAAAAGGATTATAATTTCGTGACAATAATCGGACGGCATAAGTGCCATTTTTGACTGAATCACTTTCTTTCGCAATATATCCCGTTGTTCCACTAAGGGTATCCCAACCACTCGGCAAACTTCCTGTATCGGCGGCTCCTGCCCATTTCTCAAAGTCGGCGGTATCGACTACATTAGCCCCATAAGCACACCCACAAGCCGAACTGTGACCAATCATATAATAATATTCACCATTTAGATTTCCACTCACATCCATCGGCACAATCAGGGGCTCACCTGGGGTCAAGGGGACAAGTTCTCTCGCATATCCGTCCGATGACTCAAACTTGTAGGGGTAGAAAGCAAGGGGTCTTTGACGACCATTTGATAGATAAACTCGATCGTTCCAATAAGTCCAGAATGGCGTTTCGCCCTGATAAACATACTTGTAATAGCGGTAGAGTTCCCCTTCTCTTGGGTAATAATAAGCCCCCGACCCACCCAAATCATAAGAAGGCGAGGCCAAGAGCCAGCCAACACCATCCAAATCAGAGGCGTTATTGCTGTCGGCGGCCACCACTATCAACCTACGCTGTCCATCAGAACGCCTAAAGGAAAAGAGTCCGGTGGTCGGGTCATTGCCAGCCAGAGTGTCGCCAGAAGGCCAAGCACCCGTTGGCAAGAGGCGCATATATCCCCTGCGCTTCTGAAGATACCCCCTGCCGATATCGAGATTTAAACACTGACTCCCCTGATTCGGTTTCAAGAACAGAACCGAGGAATTGGTGTTTAGACCCCCGCCAAATTCAGTCAGAGAAATACTTGGGTCGCTCGCATAACAGACCCCGACTATCAATAACAATATGATAAGTTTATTTATCATTATTCTTTACGCCCGAACCAATGGTTATATCCAGAATAGCGGCCTGATCTTTAAATATCCCGTACCACCACTGCGCCCTATCCATATCATTCAGAGATGCCGCCGTTAAAGCGGTCGCGTATGAAACTATTAACGGACGATAGGTAACAAGAATCTCGGCCGGAAAAGTTGTCCCCGTATCTATGTCCTCAATTTTGGCGATACCAATAATGATAATCGTATCATTGGCTATCACGGGAGGCGGTATTAATGTTATCCGGCCATTGACCCATCGAAAATAATCGGAACGCGCAAGAAATCCCTTTTCTCCTATTAAACTGCGTCTGATTCCCCGCAATGTATCCAGTTGTCCGGTTGTAATTTTATTCATCCCCTTTATCGAATCCATGTGATGCCAATAAACGTCATAGACCTGTATCAGTTGCGAATCAAGAACATAATCCATCTGATATTTAACGGTAACAACTGTATCCTGCCATTCGCGAGCACCCGTAGATACCAAAAAAGCAAAGGCCGATTTAATATGTTTCTGGATAATGGTACTATCTACCTTATCATTAATCGTTTTCAGACTAAGATTCTGGTAGACCATCAATGTCATATCGTGAACATCATCAAGAAAATCAGCCCCATAGACTACCTGAGAAAATAGAAACAATAAAACAATAATTCGTTTAATCATAAGAACTCCCAAAAGTTACCAGAATCTATTCCCAGTGAACCACCCGAATGACCGAATCTATACCCCGGCTGAATTTGTGTGCCATCCCACTTGATATAACTTTCTCTTTGCAGGGCTTGCATTATTTCAAGATATTCGGCTTTGGCCTTCTGGTAATAACCACTTTTTGGATCCGCCACAGCCAACACACCTTTCCAAATAACAATATCCAGAAAATCATCATCAATCATATCGAGCGTCAGGGATTTTCTTATTTGTATCCACAGAGAATAGGCATCATCGGGTATATAAAAAATCTCTAATATCTTTTCACCATCGGCATTATTATGCACGGTAGCACAATATGGTTTGCCGGTTTCGGTGTTCCCGCGTTTATAGGAATTAAAACGGTCAATGTGATATATATGAACCGGCCAGTTTTTTTCATCGGTGCGCCATAATTGCGTTACGCCCCGAATATCTTCGTGCGAGGTTAATATATCACTGCCGAGAATATATGTATCCTTCCCTGATTGCAGAGTAATCGTATCCGAAACCTTATTCCAGGGAACACAGTCAATCTTACCCAGAGAGGCTAATGCCGACTCATAACCAACCTCGGCCAATTTGGTTGCATTGTCACCCTTTACATCACTATTAATCTCGATCTGCTCAATCATTTGTTCTTTCGTCATACGATTAATCCTTCTCTAAGGGATGTCCGTCAACCTGATAATCAACCGAGTTATCAAGTATCCCCGCATCCTGTTCGGCCTGTAATCGGGAAATCCTCAAACTCAGCATCTTTGCCTCGTCTGGTCCCATATTCCCGGATTCCTCTAATTTCTTTGCATCTCGCTTGCACTCTTCAAGAGGTCGGGGCCGGTCAATATGAAACTGAAATCCACCCTTTCCTCTTAGACTTCCCTTGATATAAGGGGCAGAAGTAAATATCTTCTGTGCCATACCCTGACAAGTCGGACATTGAGTTGTCATAGAATTTTCACTCAATCCAAACATTTCCTCAAATATCCGCCGTTTGCACTCTGGATTAGAACATCTATACTGATAATATGGCATCAAACCCCCTTATTCTACCGGGGGCATCACTATGATACCCCCGGCGATTAATTAGAGAACCACAGCTTGCGCTGTCGCTCCAGTCATCAATACACAGACATTGGTTGCGTTCAAGGTCTTTGCCGCAGACATTGAACTCCAGACAATCCAGTTGATGAAGCCAAACAAGTTACCCGAATCGGCCTTACTGATGAAGTTCGTTTTTACTCCAAACTCACCTTCACCCTCAGACCAACGGGTAATGTTATAGCTATCCGCCCCGAAGATGGGCGCGTTATGAACGACGCCGGCCGTATTTTCCGTCCCATCCACATCCTCACGGAATACATCAGGAACAACGGTCAGTTCGATACCGTAGGCACGGAACACCTGATACCGGGCGAGTTCCTTCAAACCCTCTACACCGGTTACGATCGAGGCGTAGGTAGAATCAGTCATCAGGTCAGCGTGTTGACCGGGATCAATGAACCCCCGATAAATCCCGCCCGGGAACCGCTTCCATTGTAAGAGTTCGCCAAGACCGGCTACCCTCGCCAATGCCGCACAGGTTAGTTTATCCGTAGTAAGAATACCCGTTCCCCGAACAATGTGGAACTTGGTTGAGGTACTATTGTTTTGCGGAAAAGCCAACGTAGTTGCGGTGGTTGAGTTAAAGTTAGTAATCAATGACGAATTATCATAGTTTGCCGCTTCGGGATTTGTTCCGCAACAATAACCGACTTTTGCGGTATCTTGTCCCCAATGATATTGATTTTGCGTTAAAGTTGAGGACGCAAAAGACGTTGTTGAGGTCGCTGTCGTAACCGTTGCATTAACCTCATAATCCGAATCATTATCCACCCTGTGATGAAGTCCATATCGGGAAATTTCTTTTAACCCGACATACTCCCTTGACCTGATAATCTGGTCGGCAACCTCATCGGAATAAGTCTCGTCATCTATGATTGAGGTCTGTTTGGCGGCGGTCGTCAACTTGACGGCATCGCCCATATAGCCAATAGAAGCCTCAACCTTATTGGAGATAAATTCCTTTTCGGTTATACTTACATCTGTTTCAGCCAGATTGTAAGATGTTTGTCTGGCAAGACGGAGCAACCTGTTCCATCTCACCGTATCGCCTTCGCCACGTTCCATCTTACCCGATGAAGCGTATTTGGTAAAGGCATCCTGTCCCTTGATCTTATCCCGTAATTTCTTAATAAACTTGGTTTTTACGGCTGAGCTAAGATCAGATATTTGTGTTACTGCCAATTAAAAGCCCCCTTTTAATTAGTGGTATTTATCTCTTCAATTTTCGATTCAGGATTCTCTCCTGTTCCTCGTCTGGTAATTTCCAGAAAGCCGCCGACATATCGCCCTCACCACCGGGCATATAATAATCGTCATAGGATTTACCACTCTTTTCGTCAGTGTGCTTCTTCGCTTTCAAGAACCTTTTGTTCTCGGTACGAAGTCTTTTGCGCATACTCTTCTCAAAATTGCTTCGCATCATACCTAAATGATGTTGCATCTTAGCCGGGTTGCGCAGTAAAGAAAACATCTGAGCTTCGTGGTAAGTGGTCAATCCCGGTATTTCTTTCATCACCTTATCGAGTTCGGTTTTGGCAAGTGGTCTTACTTTTTCCTTTTTGATTTCCCTGACAAAGTTCCGATAATCGACCTCACTCTGACGTGAAGCGATTGTCTCACTTCCCCTTTTAATACCGTTCAGTTCATCAAAAAGAATCTGCAAACCCTGTCCGAGCATCGCAACAACATTGTCGTTATGTTCAGCCAATGGTTGAAGTAAGCGCGCCTCATCTGGAGATAATTCACCACTAACAATTTTTCTGTTAATAGTTTCGCTGGCGGTCACATACCCGCCCCCTTGTTGTGCCGGTTGACTACGCACCGGCTGTGCGTTTTGACGAAGCAAATCATCAACACCGTTGGGATAACCCAAACTTTTCAAATGCTCATTGATTTGTTTTACTTTGGCGGAATCGGGATTGTCTGCCCGATGTTCGGCCAAATACTCAAGGGCATCGTGGGTTGTTTTGATTTCATCCGGCAAATTATATTGCCGAATATATTCTTCTTCGTCATCGAGATAATCGTCAACATCTTCGGACTCTTCTTTTTGACCCTCGGAATCTTCGGATATTTCGTCACTGTCATCGGATGTGTCTTTGTTTTCATCCTCGGTGCCACTCTTATTATCCTCTAACGATTCGTCATTGGATGCATCGGCAACATCTGCCGGAGTGTCCGTATCGCTGACTTTTAAATCCCCATCATCACGGAGAAATAAATTTTTAAGTAACATTGTTAGCCCCATTTTCTATGGCGTTTTTCTTTGTGTCGTTTTCAAGATCGGTTATCAAAGCGCGAAGTTTTTTAAGTTCGTTTATCGCCCCCTCGCGTTCATACATTATGGGAATATCCCGAAATAAATCACCCTTGGTGTTGGTCCGTCTATACATATCTTCCAATGTTTGAGATAATATTGCATCAACAATCAGAAATACTCTCCTGCCATTGGAAAATAGAGCAGTCACCAGAGCATTTTTATCATCCTGGGATAACATTATTTTTTGCCCTTCCTGGCCTCCGTTTGGATTTTTTCCTTCTTAATCTTTTCGGGTTCACTGGTAAATCGTTCCGGCATCTTTGGTGTCGTGTCTGGTCTGGGTTTGCCCGACATAACCCCATCGCCTTCTTTCCAGCCAATCATTGCGGCAAACTCTGAGGGCAAACACTGATGATGTTTTTTCACAACAACCGGATTTTGGTCTATATCATATTCAGTTCCTTGAACGATATAATATGACACAAAACCATTGGGATTCGTCCCTTCATGCGGTGTCTTATATACCCGCGTGTCAATGATAGCCTGAGTCCTTTTGTCCCTGTGCCTATCCCCCTTAAATTGTGTGAACTTTGTTATCGCACCTTGCGGATAACAAAACATCGTCACATTTAACTCCCGACCATCAGTGTCGGTGTAAATGAAATTGTCGTTTAATCGCATCTCTTCAAGTAATGCGATTTCTTTTTGAACATCGAGACTGAACGTCGGGACATCTAACATACTACGCCATCCCTGACTGTCCGGCCCCATTGTTGGGACTGGAAACGCTTCCATTTTGAGACTCTCCATTTTGAGATATTAGTGTTTGAATTTGTATGACGGCTTGGAGTTCCTCTTCCGTAGGACACCAACCATCAACATCGTCTATCCTGAATTTGTTAAGAACATTCTCAAAGAACTTGCGTTGCTTGAGTAATCCAATGGGATTTTGATAAAGCGGATTATTTAACGTGGACTCCCATAATGTCAAAGCAGCAACCTTCTCTTCCTCTGGGGTCGATACACCGGAATAAGCTGGAACGTCCAGTTCAACCTTATCAAGAATAATCCATTCGGGATCATCAATCATATTGAACTTGATAAACATTTCCGCAACGGCCAGAATATCTTTTTTGACTCCCTCAAATAATGGTCTTAACCTGCGCAATGAACCCTGATTACGGAGATTGGTTTTGGTTGCCTTCTCTTCCTCCTCTGGTCCCCGAATACCCTGACTTATATCCGGCGCATTTAATTCCTGATTAATCTTGGTTGCGTAACTTTCTGCCAACGCTGGCAATAATTCAACGTGCCCGACATTTATTTCCATTTGCTTGATACCATCAATATCATCAACCCTATTAACGGATAATGGCCCCCACTTCGGTTCACCATGAAATTGAGTCGTTGTATTGACAAATATCGGGGGCAGGATGCCATAAGAAGCCGCGTCCAGAATAGCATTATGAACATCACTGAAAAGAATCTGGAGGGACTTAACCCTTTTGACTGACGATATACCTTCGATACATCCCAGTTTTTCCCACGCCACTCGACGTAGATAGGGATACCCTATCCCCCTGAGATTGTCGGCGGGTTTGTCGTAAAGTTTGAAATTGTTATTGCCGAGAACTATTTCCCTGTAAACATCACGTCCAATATCATCTTTGGTCTTGACGAGAAACTCGCAAATAAGATATTTGCCATCCTTCATATTCTTTTTATGGTCATAGTCAATTTCGGCATCTACCCTCTCTGCAATACGTTCACTCGTTTTGTCCCCGGACCCGGAATCCCGCATTAAATTCAATTCCCGTTTATCCCAGCCATTTATATTGGCCTCATCGAGACAATCATTCCAGGATAAATAACGGCGATGAATGACATAGCGGCAATCTTGAATCCGGGATGCACCCTTATCATAAAGGAACTCATCAAAATCGAGCCAGTCTATACCCGGACGCTTCTCCACCAATTCCCACTCATATTTGGTCTGAGCCATTTGTGGTATCTCACCCTGCAGGAATTTAGTATAGAGCCATTCGATACCACGTCCGAGTATGCTTTTCTTTTTGGCAACCCAATCATACTTTAAACATTGAGTTACCTTCATAATTGATAATGGTTGCTGTTCGGATGCGTGAATCCATGTCATCAAACCATCAAAAAGAAAACCGCTTTTGCGCAACTGTTCATTGAGTTCGGCTTCTTTGTCCGCTATTGCATCCTGCAATTCCGCATCCTCGGCAAATTCATCCCTCAAATTCATCCGAACCAGTAATGAATCTTCTTGCCCCCTATCCAATATGGCGGCCTCGCGGGTTTCTATGGCGGTGCGCGATGCCGGGACATATTCAGCCGACCGGACAACTTGCGGGTCTTTCTTCCTTTTTTCTAATTCGGGGTCGTGTCCGTTATAAAATGCCCGATCTGCCACGACCCCCGAACAGACATCATCGTTGTATTCATTGGCAACCTCATAAGCGGCCTGACAGTATTGGAGTGGATTATCCTCGAATACAACGGAGTTTAATTTTTGTTCGTAACTTAGCTTATCGGACATAAAAGCCTATCTGCCTAAAACTTCAAGGTCGAAATAATAATCGTTAGTGTCCACTTTGGTTGGATCGAGCGAATCCCACAGAACTGTCTTAAAGAATATCTGTTCATACAGCATCGTATCTGTTTTGAAGTGCCATCTCAGGGAATCCCCGACATTCACAAAAGTATCTGTTTTAACCGTCCAGTTGGCCGTTCCCTTGTCAATGGTAGTTATAAGGGAGATAACAATGGTATCCATAAGGGTATCATTTGTTAATTCGCTTCCGGTATCAATGGAAGTTAATTTGGCATAAGCGGTGACATATTCATAATCGGTTACATCTACCGTATCGCTATAATTGGTATCAACAACGCAAGCCACCCCCGCCGAACCAGTGTCGGCAGTATCAACTCTTTCTGTAATAAAACCTCCGGCTGTTCCGGCAACCCGGACATCGTGAAGAGTCGCATCACTCGCCATTAATGCAACAGCACAACCAAGAATCAAACACGCAATAAGTCCTTTTTTCATATTCTTCCCCCCCTACTCAAATTTCTGTTTTATAATTTCACTCTTGACGCGATACTTGATTGTTTCTCGATAATTACTCGAATCAGTTGCCAGATTATCCGGTGTGATTGCCTGCATATCAATATAAAGATACTTCTTGAATAATGTATCGTTATCTTTGTTGATGTACCAAGTCCCAGTACCGGTGAATTTATTACTATCGATGGCCGCCAGAGTGTTCCAAGACGGATCATAACTTGTCATAAGACGGCATATCAAAGTATCCGTCCCAACCGCCCCTGTGTCAGAATAAAATGTTAATCTCAACCACCCAAGTATCGCTGTAACCCCTTCGGATATGATTGGCCCCAACCGGAAAGTCATATAAGAACTATCTTTTGTAGCCGCCAATGTGGAAACCTGCAACTGAAACCTGCCCCCCCAAGCATCGGTTACTGATCCGCCATTAGCCGCCCCCGATGAATCGACCGGATTTGGCTGGAGTAATAGCTCTTCGGCCTGGGTGATACCACCATTTAGAAACAAAGCGAGAAGTACAATTAAGCCCACTCTTTTAATTTTCATTCAAAAGCCCCCTTTTGAAATTTATGTTAATCTGTTCTTGCCATTACCTATTCAATTTTTGCAATCGTTCTTTTTCCCATCTGTCAGAAATGTCTTTCATCCATTTATCATCGCCCCAGACCAAATCAGAATTGTTGTCATACCATTTCCAGAGCATCATCAGCAGCATATCATATTGGGGTTTCGGCATAGTGACCGTTATATAATCGCTTCGGAGTGTATCTGTATGGCATTCGATAGAATCAATGACGTGGACTTCGACATAGAAGCCCTTGCCATAAGTGTTGTTTTTCAGGAAAAGCAGTTTACCTTCTTGAACGAACAGGCGGTCGTAAAGAGCTTGAAACTCTCCCTTGTGGAGCGTCCAGAAGGTATCGCAGACTTCTCTGAAGCCGGATATATATATCCCACCCGATTCTGCTACTCCCCAAGTTGCCGTTCCAACTGTTGCTGAACCGATAGCATAAATACCTCCAGTATAAGAAAGAGAATCACAAACGCCCGATGACCAGCCTACGTCCGCCCCAGTTGTCAATACAACCCCCGGATAGTCCTGCGGCCAAGCGACACCAGCCGCCAAAACAATCAATAGAACCATAAATAATCTCACAAAACCTCCTTAATATATTCAACCAATGGATTATCCATTAATGCACCACCGTCCTAATGGTACCGCCACCATTCCAATAATCATTACAATCCGATGATATAACCGGTTTGAATGATTTCTTGGGTTGTTCGATAAATTCTCTCTCGGCTTCAGCGTATTTTACAATATGTTAATCTATTCTTTTCCCTGGTTTAAGTTTATCCGACAATATAGACCATTTGTTATTGAGTAATTTCATTGGTGGGTCCGGTTTTAACCATCCCAATTTCCCGGTCTGGTTAAGGAGATTTAACATTTTACATTTTGTCATCAATGCACCACCGCAATCTTTGGTTTTTCGGGAACAATTACCCTTGATTCATTTTCATCGGCAATGACATCAAACTTCAGTGTCATATTACAGGGATGACCGTTGATATCATTCGCGCAACACATAGCCACCATTATCATCATCACATCGTCACCCTCAAACTTAACTTGCTTCGACACGAACTTAACGCCCCCGATTGTCCTCCGACATCCCGGACAGACCGGAGCGGCTTGATTGATTTCAACTTTAGCCATCCGTCACCACCTCAACCTAAACTTACCATATCGTAAATATTCTATTGGCATTTCATCCCTCGCCAATACTATATAAGAATCAGCATAAGGCAATCTTACCTCAGTCCAAGCAATACCATCCTCAATATCGCCAGCATAATAAATCACATCTTCCATTAACTCGCCCTTCCGTATGTTACCTGCCGGCCAAATCCAATGTCCTTGTCCGTTATCCCGCCCCGGCTCGTCCAGTCCTTGATAATCTTGAGGCCATAAACCATTGCATCCATCAAATCTTTTTTAGTGTTGACCTTGCCGGGCTGAAAGTTGACACATTCGTCAACCAGCAACCGGCTCATATCATCGGATAAATCAACATAGACATTGCCCCTTTCGACCATTGGTGCAACCGCGTGACAGCGGCGCTCTTTATCCCTATCGGGTTTGAACTCGACAATGTTCACCTTACGCCGATGTGCCGCCATATACAAACGAAACTCATCGGCCAAAGCTTGCTGATATGCCGTTGTCTCAATGCCAACCTCTTTAGACGGAAACTTATCGTGCAGGTTAAATATTTCAATCACCGTGCCGCCCATATCCCAATGACCGCGCTTAACGCCCCCAACTCTGATATATATGTCCGGCTCTTTGGCGAAAGTCGCCGACATCGTAACCAGTGCCGTATAATCTGCACCGTCCGCTCTTGCAATAGCCGGGTCACAAGTAATGACCGTATAAATGCCCTGCTTTAATAGTGCCTTAAAACTCAACGAATTTGAATCGTATGGCCTGAACCATTCGCGCATAAAGATTGGACTTTCCGAAATCATTGGATCGTTAAGGTATTCCTGCCTGAATGCCCGTTCCCCGATCTTGGCCTTCTGTTCTTGCAGTCTTTGATGCGGCCACTTGGACGGCCATAACTCAAACCCGGGTTGCTGAATGCGGTCTTTATACGCCCAGTATTCTTTGGTTATAAATCCCGGCTTCTTACTGAGATACCGTAACGCACCATCGGGATGTAGCACCGTGCCAATAAAAAACCCCCGGCATTCGGTTTCGTCCAACGTATTCAGGACAGCCGAATCCAACCATTGACGGGTCTTGGCCATCTGATCATCGGATGCAACTTCCTCGTCATCTTCCAAGTCATCACCGATAAACAGTTGCGGCCTGAATCCGCGAACCTGACAACCGCGCCCACCAATCTTTAATTCAAACCCGTCTTTGGTCCTAATTAGTCGATTGGTCCATGTGTCGCCCTGGAGTGCGCCATATTCGGCCAATATACGGGGATTGGATTCCAGCTCTTGCCGGATATGATACATAACCTCCTCGGCTTTTGGACCAGTAGCCGATGTATAGTACACTCGCTTAAAAGGATAGACTTCCGATGTGCCCGTAAGATTATAGGCATCGAGATTGCGCTTGTAATTGCAGGCCAGATACTTAATAAAGTCCTCGGTCTTGGTTGTTTTGGCGAACGACCGGGGAACCATCATCACAATATCACTTGTCCCATAAACAAATTCGTCGTATAAATCCAAGTGCATCTCACAATCAGGATGCCGGCGGTGTTCGGTTATAAACCGCCCCCGCCACTGGCTTACCGGATTCTGGAGATACCGCTTTTGCAGTTCCGGCGTATGCTGTCCGACTTCATTCGGGTAGGGCATCAGGAACCCCGCCAATAGCACCAACAAGATTATCAACTTGCTTTTTTACCTCGCTTTTAATATCGATTTCAGCCGTCACCTTGCCAGAATGCTCGGTTTTATCCACGATCAGCCCATCGAGCTTGGCCTTCAAGTTTGCGGCCGAGATGATAGATTTCGAATCAACGGGCATATGAGACATACAGGATATTCCCCGTTCCATTACGGCTATACAAACGCCCCTCAAATTCTTATTACGCTCAATGTCTAAACCAAAAGCCTTCATGTGATTACGAATAGTCCAAGCAGATATTCCCTCATACTCAATTTCTAATTGGTCTGGAGACTTCCATTCAAGATATTTATCTTCTATCTCCTTGCGTTGTTCCGACTTACAAATCCGACATTGCTCTTCGTGTTTTGTCATATTTGACACACCTTTGTTGCCGGTGTCCGAGCGAATGATCCCTCACAAATCACTCGCCCGAACTACCCCGGCCAGCCCCCTCATTCAGTGAGAAGTTTGTATTTGGTTTGGGTGAACCTAAAACTCCAAAAGTATATTGTTCAATTTTATCAAGTTCGCCTGGGTCAATTACAATCATATTATCATAAAAACGTTGATTGCTACGCCGAATGCGTTCATCTAACGCCCTCAATGCACGTAATTGATCCGGCGATAATAATCGCTCCTCCAGATTCCGTTGTTGTTTTTTTGTCATCACTTGTCAATAGTTCTCCCTTGTATATACAAGCCAGACTTTTTGGCTGTTTTGTCCCAAATATTTTTAATTATTTTTAATTATTTTCAAAAAAGTATTTGACAAACTATAAAAGATTGCCGATATTGATTACAGTTATGCTAAACTACACAAAAAAATATATTGATTATCGTAGGGCTGGACAGTCTTCTTATTAGCATAACTGGCTATCTGGCCCTTGCGATAATCATGAGGAATTAGTATGGCTTACAATGTCGAAATGAAAACCACGGGCAAACAGTTGATAATCACTGTTGATCTGTCCAAATCGCTTGGCGCGAGCAAAAGCGGTAAAACGGAAATTATCTCCAGCACTCAGGGAAATGTTTCGGTTCCGGGTGCTAATGATGTTAAAATTGGGCTGAACATTTATAAAGCTCGGCAACTATAAGGAGGTAGAAAATGGCAGTTATTCACAAAAAGGGAAATCTCGATGGTGCCGCCGCTTGTGGTTGCAACGTATTCACAAGCTGGAAAACCAACGAAAGAATGGTATCGAAAAGGCAATTTCTATATTTCGAGACACCCGAACGTCCCGCCACTTGTAAACGATGCTTGGGACAAATTAAACGAGCGGCAACAGCACCAATAACCGAAGATATGACCGGGAAAATCTTCACTCGTTCTTTTGGTTATGATATGACCTTTAATATCTTTTGCAAGGTGCTGAAACATACAAATAAAGGGTTGTTGTGTCAAGAGTGCCATACAAACACAAACGGTATGGAAAACGGTTGGACTTCAGAAGGCAGGGCAACGGCTGGAAGTCTTAAAGACTCAAAACCATTTATTATGTTATCAAAACTGTCAGGCTATGGCGGCCAATATTGGAGCGGGGGCGGCGAACATTGGTGGCTCTGGGATGGCAAACCGCGATATGAAAACCATTGCGATTGATAATATAACACTGTATCACAGCCCCATTGATCTAATCAGTGGGGTTTTTATTTATTTGTCAAAGAGCAAAAAGGGCAAGATTAACTCACCCGCGAACACCCATTTCCCGCCTGATGCGAGCTATTGATTTTTCGTAAATTCTTTGGGCGCTATTCCTTGAAATCTCCAAAATCTCGCCAATTTCCCGAAATCCCCGGTGTTCCCAAAGTCTTAGCCTGATAATATCTTGACGCCGGCGTGACAATTTCCTCATTGCCATACCGATTAAATCCAAATTATTGAATCTCATACCTTAAACTCCCTGTTGTTAAAAATGCACCGATAGCCAATGATGGGTAGGAAATAAGCTGTGAAAAATCCGTCTGGTACAAATTCCATAATGCCAATCCCGTGAACCCATCGGGTCGGATTCTTGCCGATATAGGATTGGTCAAATTTACATAGACAGCCGAATGACATAGCCAAGCGCGGCGGATCATCAGGGAGATGCGAGCAAATATAGGCTTGGTAATCGTGGGTATGCCCGTACAGGCAGTTATGGCCAGTCTCGGAAATTGTTTTAAAGGCGTGGTATTTATTAACAAAATAGCCGTGTAGGATATTTGCCTTACCCATTTTAATCGGCTGATCCCGGGATAAAACATATTCATATCCCCGGTCATTGAGTCTGAGTAAGTTTTCTATTCTAAGTGATTCAATGTCACCGATCTGAACGGCATTATTGGTCAGCCATCGGGTTATCCGGTTTTCGTGATTACCCTCAAGGAGTATTTTGCGTTTTACACCGGACCGCTTGAATATCTTATCTTGCTTATCCAATCCTTTGTTGACAATATCCATTTCCATCTTGAGTGTGACCGTTGCATCATACCAGGATGCTTTCGGATATCGGGAGATAGAATCGCAGGCCACAACATCGCCGAGGTTAATAATTATATCCGGCCGGTAATATTCAACCAACTGCATAGCTATATTAATAGCTCGGTCGTCCTGTTGTGGATATTGCATATCCGGCAAGATGATTACTTTGGTTGTTTTCAAAACTTTCTCCTAAAATTTAACCCCGGCACTCTACCAATGACCTCCTGTCGCGGTTGTCATCCCTTAAGGGTAGAATGACGGGGCATGTTATTCGGACAAAAAACAGAATATTATATTAATTTATGATTCACCTAAGTCATATCCTCACCCCCCTTACATACTGTTTCCGTCCTGCAAATATGTCGTGGATGATTCGCAAGGATGTATCGTGCAGGACGTCAGAATGTGTACAAGTGGTCTTTGGTGTTAGAAATCCGTTCGTTTTACTCGTGCAAACCCGGCGTTCATAAGCATGTCTGCGCTGATATTCTCGCCAGTAATTCCGACGATTACCATTCCATATTTTCCCGGCCCCCCTCACACATTTTGCAGAACAATATTTTGAATTGCCTTGGGCATTAAACGGCTTTCCGCAAATTCCACAATTTTTAATTGCCATCTTCAGCCTCACATTTTGCTTTAAGCCACTGGGCAATAGCATAGGCATCGGCGGTGTTGTTGTTGTCTGTATCGAATCCCCAGCGTTTATAGATCTCTTTAATGATTGTATCCTTTTTGGCATTGCCCTTGCCGGTCACGAATTTCTTGATGGTTGTGGGTTTCACCGCTATTGCATAGTTAATTGCCCCATGTTCAAATTTATACCAAGCCGCACTGGCTACAGCCAGAACAACTGCGGCAAAGACTTGTCCCATCTTTGCACCGTTTCCCTGGTGCATTCCCATCGGTTCTTCAATAGCAATACAACAGATTCCATTATCGGGGAAACTGATAGCCTCTTTGACTTTAAGAAAATACTCGGTTAATCTCGGTATGGGATTATCCTGAACCTTACTGATGACGTGCCGTTCCTGATATACCACCCCATCTTCATTAAGGGCTACAATCGCCGTATCCGAAAACGAGGGATCAATACCGATATAGAGTTTGGTCATCTCGCTTTCCTCCCCCAGTCGTCCATGTCCTTAGCCAGTAATTGATAAAGCCGGACTATGGTATGGGCTAAATGGTTGCGATCCGAATCCTTATCCCATCGGCAGAAGAACCATCGGATAAGATGTTTAATGGCTTTGTATAGATAGTAAATCTTTGGTTTATTGTAGGTTAAGTCGCCGCGTCCCTCTTTTTTGCTCCCGCGTCTTAGAACTTCTCCAACTTGGGATATGACAGAATCGGGGAGAAAATATTCAAAATTCATGCTCCACCTCCAGTGAGTATTGTTCGTTGTGTATTTTCTTCTTTGTCGAGCCACTCGGTAAGTTTGGTAGCCCATTGTTTTTTAAGGGTAATAGATTTAACGCCGGCTGGATGTTGCCGATACCAAGTTATAAATTTTTTAGTATGTTCAAAGGGATCGATATATTTGTTTTTGAAATATTTCTCACAAATTTGGTCATAAGCCAAATTGATTTCATTGACCCAATTTTTGGGAATTCCTATGTCCCATTGATTTTTGGGAACAATATTTTTGGGAATTTCCGAAACTGGATTTGGGGAAGTAGTCTGCTCTGCTCTACTCTGCTCTGCTCTGTAACCTTGAGATACCTTCAAGGTAGTCTCAACCCTATCATCCTTCCACTTGAGTTTTGGGTGTTTTTCTCTTACGCCACATACGGTTATAGTGTTTTCATTAACCATCTCAATTAAGCATAATTCCCGTAATTTTGCGAGGGCTGGACGGATGGTTCTCGCGTCATTGCGGCTAAGTCGACCGAGGGTCCGGGGTAGGTTGGGGAATGTTAGTGTCGACTTTCGGGTATCTACGGCAAGACACCAAAGTGTAATATATATCACTTTTTCAGTATTTGTCATCTCATCAAGTCTTGCATCAGTTAGGAAAAACGATGTTTCGATTTGTGCAAAATATCCCTCGGACATTAAAAACCCCCTCTAATTTTTAAGATGTAATATTCATAGTCAGATAAGGTCATTCCACTATCCCTGTTCCCGAATAGAACCGCATCCGCCGGCCGTCCCATTGGCAGGGGATTAATTGTTTTGGACCGTTCTTGTTCTTGGCAACATCAATGAATGATGGGTCAATTCCGAGAGTCATTAAATCTATGTGTTGTTGGGACCAGAGACCGGTATCCGTCAATGACATATTTCGATTTTTGGCCGCTTGAGCAAGATTCCATACAAAAATGATTTGATTTGCTTCTTGTTCTATAGTTCCCGAATCACGTAGATCGGAAATTTGGGGCGTGGCGAACATATTTCCCTTTGGGTTGAATGGTCGAGCGGCGTATTCTCGATTAATCTGACTTACTCCAACAACTGCAATATCCATTTCTTTGGCTATATCTTTCATTACCCGGATCTGTTTGGTGACTTCGAGGTTGCGCGTTTCTTCTCTTTTAATGTCATCAGCAATCTGTTGAATGTAGTCGATAATCAGCATATCCAATCCAAACCGGCGTTGATGTTGCCGGGCTAACGCTCTAATTTGATAAACCGTCAGCCCGGTTCGGTCGCAGAGGTAGAAAGGATAGTCGCCTAATTTTATGGCGGCCTCCGTCAAATCCCTCATTTTAGCTTTATCATCCTTGATGCGAACCTTGTAGTCAGACATTTCGTTGCTGGTGATGCCGGTGAGTGATGTTAGGACTCGCATTGCCGCGTCCCTGGCTGTCTCATCAAGTCCTACGTATAGGCACCGGCATTTTGAATGAAGGGGGATGTCGAGGGCAAAGGATGTTTTCCCCATTGACGGAGGTGCGCCAATTATGGTAAGATTTTCTTTATGAATACCATTAATGATTTTATTGAGATCGGCGATTCGGGTTTCGATATACCGGGATTTCATTTTCTCTATATCCTGGTGTTCGACATCGTGAATGATATCGGTTGCAATGACCCCAATATGCACAATGCCCGTGAACTCATTTTTGGTCAGGTCCAAAAGGGCATTATCCATATTGTGACTGATCTCCTTTATCGGTTTGAGTTCGTAACAGGACCGGATAGTATTGTCACAGATATTAATAAGATTGCGGAGTTCGGCTTTTTCGGCAATAATATCCGCGTATGCTTTGACGTTTGCGGTACTCGGGACGGATTCAATAAGCTCGATAAGATATAGTCGGCCGCCGATATTATCTAATTGGTTTATTCTTGATAGTTCTTCAGCAACGGTCGTAAGGTCGTATGGCTTGTCATTTTGGTATAAGTGAAATATAACCCGGAAGATTAAACGATTTTTAGGATGATAGAAATAATTCTCATTGTTTATGGAATCAATGATTTTATCGAGGGCATCCCGATCTTTAAGTATTGAGCCGATTACAGCTTGTTCTGCGTTAAGAGACTGAGGCGGTTCTTTGCGATCCGTCACGTTGCGTCCTTCCCTGGTTATAGTAGAGTGTATTAGTCAACTACAAATTGGGCGATGTTTAATGGATTTTTTATTCTATTACAATCACCTCATCGGCGTATAATTCAAACAGGTCATTTACGATCCGTCTCATTTCCGGGTCGGGGTGGTCATTGGAAATATCAATGGTTCGTTTTGGCACGACATCTTGGGCGAGCCGTTGCCATCCGGGGTGGTCATTTGGATAGTTCATTTTGACTCCTTTCTGGATACTTCGCACGGAGAACGTCTAAATATCCTACCGTGAAAAATTCATTATAAAGAAAGTTTTTTATTACGGATTCCGCCTCATCCCGTTGCTTCTCCACTTCAGCAAGCCGGGATACGAGACAATTAGTATGACAATACTTATCACCCATCGCTATCCATTCAAGGTCATCAGCATTTATTTTTTGTCCACACAAATCACACTTTATCATCTTTCACTCCTTCGCTTGACGGGCTATTTTCTTCTGTGCTATGTCTAATAATTTCTTGTGGCCGTCGATCATCGCTTTCAACTCCTCATTTTCAGTCTTGAGTCTCTCAATTTCTTCTTTCGCTGATAAATAAGATAACCAAAGATTTGGGCTAAGGAAGTGGTGTCCCTCTTTGAGCTTCTTACACTCCAAGTCATATTTGGTTATAGTTTGTTTCAATTTTTGGCACTCGGCCTTGAGCTTGGCACACTCAGGGCAAGGGCGAGGATAACGAGCAATAATGTCTCTTAATGTTGCAAGAAATCTACGCCATATCCTCGTTTCTAACATATATGACTCGTGGAACTCTTTGGTTACTAATTCCTCTTTAGCCATATACCCAAACAATTCATGGGCTATCGCCCCCTCGACATCGAGCGTATGGTCAGTCATCACTTCACCTCCACAATCGTGACCTTGACGGGACGGACGGACTTAACATCACACCGTGCCCTCCTCCAATCCTTCACGTCGGACATTATATCTTGACGATACGCACCTACAATCAGGTTACCAAGACGTGCTACATCAGTATACCAAGCCCAATCGCCGCCGCCCTCTTTCCATTCAACTTTTATTGTCCAATATGTTTTCATCACTCACTCCCTTCGTGCTTGGATATGATGGCCTTAATGTTATCAAGACATATATTATATCCAGAAGGCCAGTACTCACTCTCTTCCTCAATGAGGTTCATTGTCTTTATCTCCTCGCACGCAGGGCACTTGATACGGCGGAGGATGGCGAGGACTTTATCATATTCAGCCTTAGAAACAGTCATGCCCTTTTGGAAAAAAATATTGATAGCCTCATCCGCCGCTTCCTCAACTGTCAGGTCTTTCTTGTTCTTCATTCGGCCTCCTTGACGGGATTGCCACAGGAAGGACAAAATATTAATGTATCACCCATCCAAATAAATTGTATATCTTCTGTAAATATTGTGTAACAATGGAGTTCTTCGGGGGTAATTTTTTTGGGGTCAAGTTGCCAATATTGGTCGTGACTTATTTCACCTTCAGAATCACTATTAATAATATCTACTCCCTTATTTATAAATGTTGGTTTAAGACAACCACAAGCAGGTTTATATTTCATTCCTCCTCCATCCAGTCGGCGAAGCGGTAGATTGCCATTGTTCCAATATCATCGGCCGAAAAATAATTATTCTCGTCTTTAACATCTTCGGCTGTAACTTTGTCTAAATAAACTAATTGCAATTTCTCAGCGAGTTCTTCAATATCAGCACCATCAGGATTATTAAATCCCCAACATTCATTTTCAATTAACTTGTGCGCAAACTCCTTGAGCCGCTTTAGTTGTTCTTGTTCAGTCATTCCTTCCTCCAAGCTAAAGTTCTCACTCTCAACCCTTCCGGCCACTCGGACGGGTCTTTTGAGAGCTTGCCATTCAGGTGTATCTGTTTGACGAAACAGGGAGACTCCATAATCTCGCACCTCTTGACTATATCTATAATATTACCTGCGGTCTGATTGTATGGCCTCGCCGAATCGTGACCGACTATGATTTGGTCGGGGAAATAAAAAGATATCCGGCGGTCAACCTTGCCCATTATCGGCTCAATGGAAAGCCACGTCTTAAAGCCCATAGCATAAAATTCTCTTAAGGCTTCATATCGTTTTAAGTCGGTCTTGAAATCATTCCCCGTCAGTGTCGTCCCGATCCATATTCCAGGCACGTCCTTGTATGGCTCAAATATGTCAATCAGGTTCTCCGGCCATTTAGAAAGAAACAGGAAGGTATGGGGTTCGAGGCTATTATCAACCCTTATCTTGCTGTTTAATTTGATGTATTCCAGCAATTGAACTCTATATGAATTGCCTATGTTTTTCCATCCTATATCGCCTGACCAGTTCATTGCATAAACCTTAGACTTACCCTTTAGTGTAATATTTTTAAGCTGGTTCGGAAACCACCCATATTCCCAGCCGAACCTCTTTGCCATCTGATGATACCAACAGACCGGCACTTCACAGTTGCACTTTATCCGATACGGGTTGCAGTCAGCGTTCCAGTATTTTCCGTTATCACCGAGCATCACTTGCTCCCTTTCATAATATTTATCTCATCTCTTGAAAAGCGATATTTACTTGGAACATTTAGAATACAGAGGTCAGCATAAGTTTTGCACTGTTGAGAAAATACGGGGTTCGACTTAGCTGAACGATAGTGTAAAGTATATAGAAACTCAGCCGTCAATCGAAATGCTTGATCCTTTTTACTTAGCATCAATGACCTCCCCTTATGGTGTCATCCATAGGCCAAGTATAGCCCTTAGTATATTTTTCCCATTCTTCTTCGCTCATTATCGTCAGTGAGTCAACTTTAGGATGCAACCAATCCATGAGTTTTTGCAATTCCTTCTCCGTTAGATAAACAGGTATCTTGGGCTTGTGGACGATGCTGTCACGGTAGATGAGAGAGTCGAAGGCCATACAATAATGTTTCATAGTTGGTAATGAGGAATCCTCGGTAATCCAAGTATAATATTTTACCGTATCGCAGAGCCGTATCGTGTCCTCATACCATCGGTCGGGATGCTGTTGCCAGTCGGGGCGCAGGTCTAATTCACCCGTGATAACGGATGGCTCATATAAAGTGGATTGGGGCCGAATCATACTGTCCATTTCCTCCGCCGTCAAATTCTCATCAATGTCTCTCGCCGTCTCGTGCGCTCGCTCACGTCGGCATATCCGGTATAACTGATTGTCAATACATTCCCATCGGCAGTCAATAGGTAATGGTTCACAATCTTTAATATTAAACCGAACATCCCCTGCCATACCTGGCCACATCCAACCATTATAGCCATTAATTCCACAGCTTCCACATTCGGCCCTTGTCGTATCGTATTCCTGCCCCCAACTAAAGTTGACCGGCCAGAGCGTCAGCAATAAAAGAATGTAGAGCGTTTTCATACATTCTCCAATATCGCATAGACCACATGAGCGCAGAGATAGATAACAGCAACCCCGATCCCCACAATAAACCAGTCAACGCGCTTAAAGTTAATCATCACTCCCCCTTCTCGACATCATATTTATCGATTGTCCCGTTGCTAATTTCTAACTTGGCTGTGATATGTTTTTGGTCTGACATTTTTATTCCTTTCCAATCCCCGCCCGTCCCGTAGGACCAGGCGGGGGTGTCAAGATGCCTTACCGCCTAAAACGGTAAATCATCATCCTCTTCCGGCCAAGATTTGTCGGCCGCCTTATATTCCTTAATGTTATTATAAACCTTTTCCCCGACAACCTTACTGATGATGTCCGCCAAGAAGACCTTGCCAATCAAATCTTTTGTGTCGCCCTCTTTATCGGGATCAAGTCCACAGGCTATCAACAATGATTTGAATTTACCCATGTTCTGATTGTAGTATTCATAGTCCGGCGCATCGAAGAAGAAACGATCCACGAGGGTATTGGATTTTCCGGCAACCTTGAACATAAACATACAAAATTTATGTCCATTTTTATCCGTATAGAATTGACTGTCCCTGTCGGTGCTACGAATATCAGTTAATTTGATAAGGTGTAATCCCGCTTCCAATGGTGGCGCAAATCCCTTTTCATCAAATTCTGACGTTTTTGGGTACTTCATTGTACCATCTCCTTCTCGGCTGTTTTTTGGTTTTCAACCTTGACTTTCTCAACCATATGGTCAAGATAGGCCTGTAATTGTTCCGGTGTGGCCTCGCCAAGATTTTCGGTTTCAAGATACTTTAACCTGGCGGCCTTGACCGCTTTATCCACCGGATAACATTTCGATTCACCGCGCCTGACCTTGTTGATAATTTTCACCAGTCCGGCTAATCGGTCATTCGCATCACGTAGTTGCTCAATATTCATCCGGGCGATAGCCGTTTCGGACGTTTCGCCCACGTAGGCTTGATCCATTAAGGACAGTCGGAGTGATTTCGCCTCGCCCGTAGTTCCGGCCGCAACCGTGTTCAGTAGTGCCTCATTACGTTCAAGCATTATTTTGCACTCGCGGCGCTCACTCTGATTATCTTCCTCGGTTTCAAATAGGCCGTGGTCGGTGGTCGATTGGGTAATGACCGGACTATGGACATCGGATAAAAGAAATTCAATAACAGGTCGAAAATGCTCGAATGTGGGATTCTCGAAAACCTTGCCGTCAATCAGATTTGCTCTATCCTTAATAACGGTCGCCTCGCGCCATACTCTTTTGGGTTTACCGTTACTTAGAATTTCCTCAAATCGTTCCATCCTGATTAATAGGTCCGGCTCATAGGCCGTATCGCCCTCGACCTTCATTTTCACGCCGGTTTTAATCAGTTCTTTCTTTCCGGTATCTTCGTTGATTTCATTGTCATAGGTAAATCCTTCCCGGCCCGTGAACAGGATATGATACCTTCCCATTACCAACCGATCCGAATATTCTCTCCTCCACATCGGTTTGATTTGCCCCCAATCTTGGAATTGTAAATAAGTCCGTCCCTTTTTCTGTTGATAGGCATTGAGAAACCCTTCCCAGACGTGGGTAATACTGTCAATCATAAGAATATCCGCATTTCCCTCATCGCAGAAATCCATTGTTGCTGTCAGGTCCGTAAGGGTTCGGGAGTCCTTTAACAAGACCTCAATCTTATGTTGCCCGAAAAATGGTTTCAGGAACTTTGCCGATTTTTCAGTATCAAATATGATAATCGGCTTTGTTGATTTGATATATTTATAGAGTCCTGCGGCTATTAATGCCAGGCTGAATGTTTTGCCTGATCCGGCCGCGCCTTCTGCGGCGGCCTTGAAATATGGTGTTGTGTTCGCCAAATCCGTGAAAAAATTTTCATATTTTGACATCTTGACAACCTTTCTAAACCTGCTTATATTAAATCAGCCTTCCGCCTCTTTCTTTGGCGGTTGGTAGAGTGTATTAACCGGCTTGCTCTTCGCGGGGGAAGCCGGTTTCTGATTACCCCTGTGTAGCATTTTTTACATCCTCCATATGTTCGCAATGTGTAATGTCAAACTCAGATTCCGGCGTGATGGCATCCTTCTTTTGTTGGCACTCCTGACAAAGACCGTCCATATTAACATCTTTATCAGAGTCAAAATATTCGGCGCATTCTTCACACTGGAATAATTTGTCCTCAAACATCGCTTGTTTGATTTCCCATTCTCTGACCGTCCGCATTTTGGACTCCCAGATAAACTGATTGAGAATTTCATAATGGCTGACCTTACAAAGATCAACAATGTCTTTTGGGGTCAGTTCATTATCAACCCAATCCTCAAACCATTCGCATATTTCTACTCTTGGCATTTACTCCTCCTTTTCCACTTTCACCAGCACATCCTCAAATTGTGATAGGGGGATGCTGGTCTTTTGATTACCAGTTCTTATTTTCACAAACCATTTATCTTGTTTTTGAAAGGTTTCCTCGACCGTAAATCTTTTCTTAGGAAATACCGTTTCGTAAATATCGCCGACTTTCGGTAGTTCTATTTTTGTCATCTTATTATCCTTTCTCTGGACGGAGAGGCGCAGTGTATTGAACGCCCGATCCGCCCAGAGTTTTGGAAAGGAGGAACCGATATTTTCCCCCGGCCATCAATCGTTGTCAGGGGGGCTATGTCGTTGACCGGGGTAGTCACTATTAAACCACAAACAAACAGGAAATTTTTGATTAATCTATCTGATTGAAGCTCAAGGGATAAAAAAAGAGTTTTGGAGCCGGCGAAGGGAATCGAACCCCCGACAGGCTGATTACAAATCATATTTACTATTTGTAAATCAGTCTTGGCGTTGGGGCCAATATAGTTACCAGAACCAAAAAAGGGATTTTGACGACAAAGTAAAGCTGAATCGTCAAATCGTGCGAATTTTTTTTGGCTCTGGCTCATTAGGCTTCACCCAACTTGATATTTTGTTTTACCATGTTGGGATCAGGCATTGCACCAACCAACTTTATAACGTAACTGTCGATTTCCGGCGCGGCATACAAATAAAAACCATCACCTGCATTGCCGATGACCGGAATTTCGGGGTTACTTTTGGTTGGCACAACGGGTATATGCACAGCCCAATAAAACTTGCCGTCAACCCGTTTGACTTGCTTAATGAACTTCACTCCATCACCCGTTATAAGGTTATTTGTTTTCATCACAACCCCAATATAATATTCACTCAATAACTTGTCAAGTAAATAATCGACTTTTTTAAAAAAAACTTTAGGAATATTTGAAAAAATCTAATAACTTATTGTCAGACAACGAAAATATTTTTTATAATCGGGCTGATTTAATAGTGGCAACACTCAATTTTATACGCTGTTCCGGCGTACCGATGACCAGTTGGATAGTCCCAGCGTTTAAAATTTCCCTCATAACCCTTTGATTTGCAGAAGTCAACTACCTGTTGGTTGTGCCAAATTATTCCGAGTGGAAAATCGCCATATTCGCCATAAAAAATTTTACAGCGCGGTTCTGATGGATTAGGGTTATTGGGATTATTATTTGTCGGATTTGTTCCCTTATCCCCGCAAGACAACATCAACAAGCAAATGATAGTGAATAGATATTTCATCGCATCCTCCTAAAAGTTAAGGCTCACGGCCGGTGAAAACCGCGTATCGTAAATCCTTTTTATATCCGCAACCGTATCGTGGAGATATATCTGTGTCGTTGAGGTTTTGGCGTGGCCGAGTATCTTTTGCGTCATATATATATCTCCCACTTCTCGTTGGAATATCGTGGCCGATGAGTGCCGGATAAGGTGCGGATTTATTTTGATTCCGCAACGAAGTCCCGCCGCTTTGATGGTTTTCCACATATAGACTTCCGACAAGCGTGTTCCCCTGCGAGTTGGAAATAGATATTGGCCCGGGATATTCTTGCGATAGGTTTCCAGATAGACCATTAATTTGGTGGCCGTTTTATATCCGAATATCAATTCTCGCTGTTTTGAACCCTTGCCGTGTATCCGTATAATCCTGTGTTCCATATTGATATCCGAAAGTTTTACATTGATGGTTTCGCCCAGGCGTAACATACATTCCCACATTAATAATAGAAACATCTGGTTCCGGGCGCCGTTCCGGTGGATCCGGCTAAAACTCTTGAGTATTTTGCTAAATTCGGCCGGCTCGATAATTTGTTGAACTTTCTGCTCCTCTTTGCATTTCGGTATCAACCTGACCGGATTATAATTAATAATTCCCTCGGACAGAAGAAAACCAAAAAAGACGGACCAATCCCGAAGTCGATGGTTGGCGGTTGACCCGTTCCAGCCATTATTGAGTTTGGATAACAACAGACGTTGGATATCAGCCTTGTCGAGTTGTTTAATCTCCTTGTCAGCCAATCGGGCACATTCCCCTAATATTTCAACACTTTGCCGGTAACTGCGTGTTGTAAAGGGTGACAAATTTTTAGCACGGCAATGATATTCAAAGATTTCTAATACCGACATTTCTTCTGCTGAAAACCCAGACCCCTGCTTATTGAAATTGTATTGATTATCGGTCGGCATAATTGTAATTCCTGGCCGTCTTTTTGTCAAGCCCCAAAATGATTAAAATATTTATGGGAAATCCAGCGTCCCTGCTATCCCGACGCTTTTGTCAAACGAAGACCTTAAACGAGTTCCGTAGCGTTTACGGAATCAATATAATAGTTTCGGGGATTTTGTCAAGTGAAAAAATGACAATCTGACAAGTTTTTACATTAAAAAACAGGGGGGTGTCACTTTATACCGCCCAGGCCGAGAAAGTCGCCCAGAATCGAGATATGAGCGTTTTGGGGGTATTTTGGACAATCGGCCTTGCTTAACTATGCAGAAATTTGATAATAAACGGCTTTCTAACAAAGCAGGTGAACCTTTCTGCGGCCGTCAGAGCGAGTTTTATTCTCTCCTGGGGTGATAAGTCCGGGGTTGCAAATAAGACACCGCGGGCAATATCTTCACCGGACCCGATAGCGTCAAAGTCGAGCGAGGTTTCAATAATAGCGTAGTTTTTGTCCAGCTGGAATAATCGTCCCCTGAATCCTATCATTATATAAAATTCATTGTCGCCACTGAATACCGTTTCAAATTGTTCCCGAAGTGCCGGGGCAAAACTATTGAGCATATATTCCAGGGGATCACGATCAGTATCACAGTCGGGAGGCGCAAATCTATATTGAAACTCTTGAAAAATAGCGTAATCGCCCGCCATCCCGAAAATCATATCATTGTCTATGAATATTTTTTTATTATTACTCATTGCAAATTGAGTATTCCCCGCAGAAACAGAACTGTCCGCGCCGATATATATACCCTTTTTATCTATAATTCCAACGATGCAGGTCATTCGTTACACCTTATACAATAGCCGCAGTTATGACATTTGATTATCCCCGGTGGGATGGATAATCCGCACCGAGGACAATATTCAATCTCAATCTGAGAATACTTATTCTCTTTTTGAGAACAAAACTCAGATTCGGGATTCGGTTTCGGGATTATTACTTCGTCCATCCCTTATTCAGTAATCCGACAATAAGGTCAATAATTGCTCCAAATACGGCCGAGTCAAATTGCTCAATGACCATACCAACTATCCCCTTGAACTCGACCACTTCATCGAGGAACTTAACAACGGCATCCCGTTTCTCTTTGCCGTGCCCGGTGGCGCCGGTTCCTACAACCAGTTCCTCAACGGTGAATATGGCTGTTTTGATTAAGGCCAAAAGAGCCACAAACCAACCGAATCCACTGGCCTTACCCAGATCATCGATCTTTTCTTTCATCTCGTCAAGAGCGATCAGTTTCTTAAGCTCTTGTAGGAGATAATCAGTGTTGATTTCCACAAACATACTGCCCCCTTTAATATTAGTGATTCTTTATAGCCTCCCAGACTGGATATAACGGCTCAAATATCCAATGCAGAAAACTCATTGTCCTGTAACAACCATCTCTGGCTATTTCTTTTACTTGTCGTTTGTGTTGTGCCATATCATCGACATAATTCCATATCCCGAATAGCAATAAGCCAATCCCCCACCATATCATTTTTATATTTAATGGGTGAAAGAATATCGCTTGGAATGGTGCAAATAACACAAACACTAACCCGAATATCATACAGGCGATTCCGACATAGGCGTGATGCCATTCCTTTTCGGTAAATCCCTGTGGCGCGTGCGGTATCTTATGCCGCCTAAAATAGTTTATAAATGGGAATTTTTTCCTGAATACCGGGTCAATGTAGTTGCTCATACCGGCTCTCCCTTTTTGTATTGTAAATGAAAATGTTCGTTATCCCCGCCCTTGTCCTCCCATAACCACGTAAATTTGCCCTCGAAATCGGGGAAGCTACTACGCTGACTATTGACAAAAGATATAAGAGCTTGCCATCCCGATACCGCCAACTCGGGTACGTCCTTGGTCCGCAAATCGACTGCCCGGCCAATGGGATGATAGGACTTTTTACCGGGCGATATTGGCCTGATGGCCGAGGTTATCACAATCTCTTCATTAAAGAATAATCGCGTCCAGTCATCTATGAGTGCCACCAAATACCGGAGTTTTGCGTCCCCGTGTAATTGGAAATTATACTTCTGGCTTAATCCCTCTTTGAACTGTGACATAATCCCCCCTAATGTGCCGTCACCCGCAAACTGTCCTGGTCGGGAACCTGTCCTTTCCATTTCCAGTTAATAAATTCGCCATAATCAAGACCCACCTTATATTCAACTCCGGTATTTCCATCCCCCTTGAGCAGACACTTAGATTTGATTACATCAATATATGTGTATCCGCTTGAATTAGAATATGTTCCGAATAACTCATAATTTGTAATAACCGTATTGTTACAGGTGTCCTCAATATTCTGACCGATTAGATTAACAACCAATCGGACACCCTCTTGGGCTGTGCCGTCTGGTTTATAAACGTGACTGTATAATCTACAAAGGTCGGCACTGGACGGCGATCCGATTGCAAGTGGATAGACCTTCATCGTGTCGGTGTAATTGGCCGCCCCTATAAATATTGAATCCTTACCAGAGCTTTCTCCGGTGAAGGTATAGGCGGGCTCGGCAAACACATAAACAATTAAGGTATCGCCTGTGGCCGCTGTGAACCTGACATATCCGGCCGTGCCAGTCTTTTCATAATAATACTCATATCCAGCCTGGTCTTTAACCTGCATCAACACGCTTGACAACATTGCATCGTTGGCCGTGTCTTTCACGTAAAGTGTTACAGTTCGGGCGTGTCCCTGTCCGATAGCGTCTTTGACCGCCTCATTGACTTCAGCTGAATCGAGTCCTGCCGCCGCACCTTGATGAGCGGATGAATCTTCCAATACTCGATTTGCTATCGTATCAGCATAGACTATACCTGAAGATACGTCGATTATGACCGAATCTTCCCTTGTTGGAATATAAGAACTTGAGTTCCAAATATAGCCCTGACCAGAAAGATATAAGTCGTGTCCGGTGCCACCTAAACGTGATAATCTCATTCCATTTCCATCTGTGGCCTGTCCATAGAAAAATGCACCATCACCACCACTCACACCAGAGCTATGACCGTAAATTCCATGTCCACCAGAAGTTCCACCGTGAGAAGCAAGACCAGAACCAGTTCCATTAGCCGTCAGTTGCAGACCGTCACCATTACTACCTGTGGACGTAAATTGGACGGCATCGCCAGCCGAGTTTGACACAACAAACTGTTTCAATAAAAGAGTTGAATCGGATTTTGAATACATTACAACACCAGAGCTATCAAGTAATTTTTTCATCATCGCTTTAATTGAAACCGTATCTGAACCCGTGCCTGTTCCCTGATAATTGGATGAATCTTCCAAAACCCGGTTGGCAATCGTATCCGCATAAACTACGTTTGAGGAAACATCTATTAAGACAGAATCGTCACTCATAAGAACGTGATGAGTGCCATCGGAAACATCTCCAGAGCTTGCTAGATAAATGTCTTTACCTGCGCCTTCTCCCTGTAATTCCATTCCACTTTCACCACCAATGGCAATACCAGAAATGCCATCGCCAGCAACCGAACCGCCTTTAGCATATATACCGTCACCATAAGTGCCGCCCTCTGTCCATATGCCGTGTGCCGTTCCATTACCCTTAGCATATATACCCTGACCGCCAGTGCCGCCATTAACGGATAAGCCGTCACCAGTTCCTGAACCAGTCGCAGTGATAGCGTCCTTAGTTCCATCAGCTACAACATTAAGTTGACTCAAAAACAGTGTCGCCCTACCGCCGTCAAGCATCTCCTCCAACGAATCAGCCGCAGGTGTGTCGCCAGAGATTGATGTCACATTAACATTTGAAGCCACAAACGCCATATTCGGACTGGTGTAATGACCGGTCGAGTCGGTATCCCAAACCCATCGGGCAATAGAGGCTGAATCAGCCCATCCGCTTGAATCGCCTGCAATCTGCAAATAGTGTCCGGCCTTGCCAGCCGAATCGGTCGAGGCGAAATCATTTATATTATAATAAAAGATTTTCCGAGCTATCCGGTTATCCTCAAGAGCATCTAAAATAGAATCACGTTGAGCAGTTGTAAATACACCGCCCGTTATGCTCGCTAATGAATCACCAAATGTATTGGCTATCGTGTGATTGGCTATCGGTGTATTCCAGACAAAACGGGCTACGTTGGTTGAATCAAAATCTGATGCGGCTGTCGCTCCCCACCCTTGTGCCGAATCAGCAAATGAACCAGCTACGTCATCTCTGTCAACAAAAACAGATTTCCATGTGGTGTCTGTTACGGTTGTCGCAAGCTCATATTGAGTCGCATACAATGACGGCTTGATACTATCCTGAATAATATCGCCGAATGTGCCTGCAACCGTATGATTAGCTATTGGTGCATCAAGGACACCATTTACAATAGCCGCTGAATCCGCCGCCGCACCTGCCGCAATATCCGTATGCACTGTGTCACCCGCAGGGTCATAACCGGCATCGGCGAAGTCTTTCAAATCAGTTGCGCTTTGTTCTCCCTGATCGAGAAACCGCACATCAACCGCCATTGCCGTCGAGTCGGCGTGATAGGCGGTCGTGTCGAAGGCTTTTGTCTTTATCAAATGTAAATCGGCATCCACAATGCCATTAGCATCAATGGACAGACTACCAAAATTTGTTGGCAGGTCAGCATCGGTTGTCCAGTCGGATGTTGTTAAACTGTACCCGGTCTTTCCTACGTTCCAATCGCCTTCTCCATTGGCGATGTTATCATATCCAGTTCCGTCATAGTCAGATTCCATATTAACAGCTGCCATAGAATCGTCTGAAACCCTTACCACATTAGCTATAACAAGAAGCGATTCACCACTGGTTATCGGGTTCCAAGCGTCTATATTAAGAACTTCAGCTTCTATATCATCAACATTTCCATCAATAATCCCAATATCAGTCACGACACCCGAAAGCACACTATTAGCCGTTGCAATATCCTCATCTATACCGCCTGTCCCATTGCCGTCAGTATTTACATGAATAACTTCAATTACCCGGCCTACCCCACCCGCAATATTGGCCGTATCATATTCGAAGACAGCATCAATTCCTGTTGACGAAAGCTCATAACCTGTTTTTCCTACATTCCAGTCGCCCTCACCATTGGCAATATTATCATATCCGGTTCCATCATGGTCAGCCTCAAGATTGTCGGCCGCAGTGGCATCGCCGGAAATCTGTATCGCATTAACACCGAGAACCGCCGCCGAATCATAATGAGCAAATCCCCTGTTCGACATCGAATCCATCAGCTTCGTAGAGGTGACAAAACCTGTAAGGTCAATTTGTCGAGCCAGCCAAGAAACAAAGGCATCCTGCCCCGTGTCAGCCATAACCCGTTTTTTAAACAGTGAATCGAGTAATACGTTAGCGATTTTCTCTATCAGTCCATCATCAGCCAGTGCATCTGTTAAATCTAAATTTACTGAATCGAGGTGTGTTTTGGACACAATCAGCGAATCATTGTCGGTTATTGGATTCCAAGCATCAATGTTTGCCACTTCTGCTTGCACTAATCCAATTGTTATATCCACCGAATCTTGCAATGAATCCACCGTTGATTGATGCGCTACCCATCCGTCTTGAGATTGAAATGAGTCTAAGCAGTTTACTGCCTTAACAGCCGCAAGTGCCGCCGAGTCAAGAGCATCACTTAGTTCATTATTAATAACTTGGAAAGTTCCTTTTGTCGGCGTTCGCATCGAGCTATCAGCGTAAACAGCCGTAAAGTTATAGCAGTATATTCCATCCGCTCCGGCATCGTCAATATCGGCCACCGCTCGGTGGAAATAATAGACAACGTCCCCGCCAATAACAAAGGAATCGACACCGGTCATCGCCACACCGATCGCCGAGTCCCGGAACACGACCGCATTTGTCCCACTCTTAAATATCGTCAAATAGAGGGAATCAAGTTTTTTCGCCGGATTGCCACTCGGTGTAGTATTGAGAATTATTGTACTTATCGAATCTTCCGAAGTCGTCCCCGAATTATTGACTATCCCATACCCCCAGCCAACGCTGAAAGTTAAAAGGCTGAATATTATCCCAAACAATATTTTCTTGAACATTACTGACCTCCCAATATAATTTTTCTGCGTCTTGCCGATGACATGCCCCCATCCGGTGTATATTCTATGTATAGTTTCGGTCTTGGATATAATGTCTCATTGAAGTTTTCCGATGAATAAAAGTAAAGAGTATCCGCAACTCCCATTAATCCTGCCTTCAATATTATTCCATAATTATCATAAGTACCATCAACCCAATCCTGAACCAGTTGAGCCAATCCAACGCCCTCTCCTCGTTGACAATAAACGTCTATGTCAGGGTCATCAGTGCCCCTGTTAGTCAAACTGTCAACCTTACTTGCATTATAATCACCGCCCGGAGTCGTCCACGCCAGACAAGTCGGACATCCTATTGAGGCACTATCCCACATTACTTCGGAGTTAAGACCCGTTTCTTCAACCCACGGAGTAGTTACCCTATAAAAGAAACAATGCTCATTGTCAGCGGGTAAGTGACGGCGCAATTTAAGACTCACCGAATCTATCGTACCAGATATTCCAGTCAAATCAAATTTTAATAATGTTACGTACACATTTTGCCGACAATAAAGATACGTTTCAGTAGCATAAGATGTGGTTGCGGCACTCACGTATAACAAAGCATCATCCATATCACTCTGACCGTCTAATACTACCGAATCAGGCCAAGCGATACTACTCAGACACAACAAGAAAAGCGTTATATACTTTAAGCCACGCATCTGCATCTCCTTGAAATATTATTTCTATGGAATCAATCGTAGAATCATTTGGTATTACCAAATCATAGTCAGTCGAATATAAATAGACACCAGTTACACCTTCAAAGTAAGCTCGGCTATTGTCACTCTTATATACATAAGTTGGGTTCGTCCAACTCGTCCCTGCCGCCGCCGTTGGACTCTGCCAACCCGTATGTCCAGCGAAAGCCAGACTCGGCATAAACAGTAATATGATAAAGAGTTTTTTCACTTTCTCACCTTCACCCTTGTGCCGCCAGAGGGAATATTTATATCCACCACTACCAACTGACTTGGATTATGGTCAGTTCCGTCATATCTGCGGCTCACCATACAATAAGCCTTTGCCCCGTGAGCCGTTGGCACAATAAACGGAGCGGTGATATTTGAACAGTAGGTTAAATCACAGACGAGTTGTTCGTCTTGCCAGACGCCATTGTATCTTAATCGAAAATAAACCCGTCTGTATTCTGATGTGCTTTGTCCTGCAACATAATGAGTATAAAACGCTCCAACGGCGTCAATACTCTTGATTGTCGTCATTGCAATATAAGGGACATATTCCGCTGGATTTCCTTCGGCAATATAAACATTTGTGCCATTCCACATTTGCGTCAGAGTTGCAGACCCGGCACCTATTTCCTTCGAGGCAACATAATAGGCGGTGTCCCCCTCTTTTATATATCCGATATAAACCGTGTCATTTAATTCAACTGCCGAAAAACCACGATGAGGGCTCCCTGGGTCTGGGACAATATGCCCACCCTCCGATGTTTCCTCTGACCAAGTATCATTATTATAATGGAATATGCCTATCCAATCGTCAAATATAACTGCCGCCCCGGAGTCGCCAACAGGAAACGTTCCTATACGTCCGGCTGTACAGGCAACCAATCCACTATCTGGCGGCACTGACCAAGTTGCTCCCTTATCTGTCGATACAGACCATCCATTGCAAGTTGTACCATCCCTGATAAGTCCAACCCATTCATTGGCTGTTGCGCCCGTCGGATAGCCACTCCAAATATCATCAGTTCCAGGACTATAATGGACAATATCAAAAGTGTCCATATATGTTTTACCTATACCCCCGGTCGAATCAACCGCATAAGGGTCTAAAATATAAATTAAAAGAGATTCAGGCCCGGCAAAACCGTCAAAGACATACAGAGAATCACCGTATAATTGCAAGTGCATATGACGGTTTGTAGTATAACCCATGCTTTTCTGCGCGCCCCAAGTCGCTCCATCGTCCTGCGATTTATAGAAAAATGCTGTTCCGGCTCCCCACCTGACAATTAAACTGGTATCATTTGGCAAGCAGACCATCTGCTGTCGGGGAATACCAATTAAATCGGCATCGGTAATGCTCGGCAAAGCGTAATTATGCACCGTGTAAGTCGGGTTCTGGGCGAACACTGATCCGGCTATCAATAATATCAAAAGTATTTTCTTCATCGTTTTATTCCTTTACATAATCTGCCTGTTATAGGATTTGATTCGGTTGTTATAGTAATTGAACTTGACGTATCCCGGCATGTTCCCCATGCGCTTACAAACCAGAGCCAATATTGAGTATTTGGTGACAGTCCAGTAGCTTGAAGTGTATCAGGCGAATCAAGCGAAGTTGTGATATATGCCGAATCAATCGGGCTGGCAATCGAAGCATCATCATCCCATATCATAGTTAATCTGGTCAACGAAAAATCGGTGTCATAATTGTATGTATCGTGAATTGTTAGTGAAGTTGTTGTCGTTTCAACTGCCGCAAGAGAGTGAGATGCATTATAACATCCACCCTCATTCTGTATTGCGCCGTATATTGTCCAGGTTCGATCGCCATAAGTCCTATCCATTTCATTTGAAGCCGCCGCCCTCGTAAAGTCCCCATTGGCCGCATCAGTGAATCCGGGGTCAACATCGTTGGTTGAATGAACGTCATAACCTATCCCTTGCCATCCGGCAAAATTATAAGTTGTATAATCAGGGCATTCAAACTTTGAGGCCGCACCAACGGGGTAGATATACATATTGCTGTCAACAACCACGGCCCCCGAATCATACTGGAAAGCATCAATCGAGGAGATATTACTTATATCTGAAGCCGACATATTATTATAATAGACATTATACTTAGAGACTAAGCCATATTGACATTTGTCCCCATACCCCGTATAGTCAGTTCCATAGCCTCTTTTGGTATTGTAGATAGTATTATTAAATACGAAAACGCTCTCCCCGACCTGAGCGTACGATTCGCAACCGCCAATAATCGCACGCCATACTCTCGGTGTACTTCCAGTAATCCCCGTTCGTCCGTCAATAATATTGCCATAGCAGGAATCGTGATAGGTATGCCCCCAAAAATTAATTCCACCGATTCCAAAATCCGGCCTTATGGTAGTATATCGAACGGTGTTAAATTTATTCAGAGCTTCATATGTTTGCCCCTTGAATGAGATAGCGTAGGAAACGGCATTCTGGCCATATCTGCCGCCGACAAAACAGGATTCGATCAGCATATGAGAAACACTGTAAAAAACCATTCCGCTGGCTCCACCTGAGGAATGTTCCCATGCCGTCAGAAGGGAACAGGATCTGATAACCCACCACTCTCCATTGGTTAGCGTATCGGTGTCGCTTTGGGTACTATTTTCTATCATACCGGTATTGGCCTCATTGTCAATAGCATAGGTAAGTTTGCAATGCTCAATAAAAATGCTGTCCGGAGCATCACCCTCTGCTTCACCTGCGTCTATGACATTGCCTCTGGCATGTGACAAGTGCAGTCCCCAGAATGTTATGTAATGTTCCCCATCAGCAATATCGACAGTGTTGTCGTATCCAAACTGCATATCATAAGCATCGGGATCATAGCCGGAATCACCAAGATTATAAACCCAGGCGTAAAGACTGTCATTCGCAGAATTATAGTAGTATTTTCCGGCTGCATCGACCGATGAAATATTGTCTTCGTAGTATCTTAAAATGGAATCACCTTGCATAAGAAAAGAGGGAACGCCCGACGTAAGTGCTAATTTTGCCGCCTTATAAATATTGCCGGAGTGTAAAACCCAATCGCTAATAGAATCACTATTCCTTATCTGCGCGAAATGATAGTCACCGTCACCATTCTGCAAAGCAAACGATGAACAGGCATATACTGTCCTATCGCTATAAGTACCCCCCACTGCCTGAAGATGAGAACCAAACCACAAACCAGTTGCAAAATAGACCGTATCGCCGCCGACCAGAGTGCTATTGACCTTATCGATTGTCGCCCACGAGGTCGCCCAAGACGTGCCTGCCGCCGCATCAGAACCGCCATTGGCCGCCGTTTCGACATAGTAGGTTGTGGCTTCGGCCTTCGGGTATAAGAACCATAAGGCTATAAAAAACAGGATGACACACAACAATGGTGTCAACCCTTGTCGTTTTTGTTTAACGAGTTTCATAATATATACTTTATAAACAAGGGTATAGAAATAACAAGAACAGAACCAACCCCTATAATCCTATATTTAAATTGTTCGAGCTTGCCGATGCGCCCATTCTGTTTTTCTAAAAGAGAAAGCATCTTAGCAACGTTTTGATCAATGTTGTCTATCTTCTCAAACTTTTTACCAAGTTCTATCGGGTCAAGCCCAATGGCACATTTTGGATCTTCCAATATTGCCCCCTCTAATATTTCAACTTATTCTTTTTTCTATCCTGTATTGCATCGAATAAAGTAGAATTACCCTTATCATCTGTAAATAAATGATTTTGGGGATAATATTCGTTCCATAGGGCAATCCTATGTTGAGCCTTTTCGCTCTTGCCCTCTAAGTACAAATCAATAATATCCGTTTGTTCTTGTCCCTTGAGATTGCGTTCCCTATATTTTTGTTGTTCTGGAGTCGTTATCTGTGTCGCCAAATACTTCGGTAAACTACCAAAAAACTGCGCTATTCGTTTTGGTGAACGGCGCATTGTGACCGCCCAATCATCATATTTTTTACTATCTTCCTCTATCTGGACAAGTGTCTCATAAGCTTTTGTAACCTCACTAATTGCAACTGGAGTCATTGCAAATTGAATACTCTTGACATATCCATAATCAGCCGAAGCAATATCTGAAATCATCCCAAGCGCACCAACCGCCGCAAGATTATTACCCAATCGCTCCCACGTCAAATGGTCATCTTTACGATAAACCGGCTCACCCGACATCGCCTGCATAATATTCTGTTTCGCCCAAATCACAAACTCACCACCGGCGTATCCGAACACGGCCATTCTTAATAAGGGTAAGGGATTCTGGTTTTTAATAAGTTCTTGTTTGATTAATTTATCTTTAATAAAAGTAAATTGTCTATAACCAAACCGCTTGAATAATGTCAATGGTCTAAGTGCGGGATGATTAAACATCAGGGGATCGTTCAATATATTTTTCTGTAATTGGGAATCAGTGGCAAATCTATAAATAGCTTCCAATCTCCCATTTTCGGTCAACTTTTTGGATGGATTTAATCCTAATTGTTGTAATTGTTTGCGCGCCCAATTCAGTCTTTTGCCCGCCGTTCCCTTATCAACAATACCATACAAATCTTTTATAAACACATCGGCTGAGGCCGCAGATAAGTATTGATTGATTTTGTTAATACCGTAAAAACCAGATAGCTTTGACAACTTATCGGATACTTTGCCCATTATACCAGTCGGCTCATATCCGGCAAACGCCCTTATTGCCGTTGGAATGGTTGCACCGGACGACCGTATTGTACTTCGATATTTTGGATCAAATAACTTTACACCACTCCTTAGAAATCGGCCAATGCCCGTAATGGGAATTGATGATATAGCAGATTGGGTCACGTTGGGTATGCTCGCCGTACCAAGCCCTATCTTTGTTCCAAACTCAAATGAAGTGAACATATCAGCTATTTTCTTGGATTGTCCACTCAAACCGTGTTCACGTTCAAATTCACCTGACCATATATCTATTAACTTCTCGGCCATCTTGGTCTCTTTTGGATTTTCTATATTGCGGAGTATCTTCATTGCCTTTTCGCCATAAGAGCCAAATACTTCAACCTCAGCCAATCTCTGTGACCACGAATCAATGTATCGCGGTAATACCTTCCGAGCATCTCGTTCGTAAAAGTCTTTAGGTAAATTAACAATACGTTTCTTCTCCAGATTACCGAACGGACGAAACATATCGGAAATCGTTTGTTGCTGTAACATCACATAAGCATGACCGGGAGATTTCGCTTGCTTTGTCCTGATTAAATAATCTATCGCTAATCGTGTTTTGCCCTTAATTTCATTTGACCGATAAGCATTGCCAATAATCTTCAATGTTGTGGGATCATTTGGATTGAAATTCAAGTTTCGTAATTCAGTTATTTTACCGGACAGAGATTTATATTCATCGTATATCACTTCCGCGTAATCGCGTTTCATCATTCTTGGAAAATACTTTTGACGAAATCCTGATACATCAACACCAACCGCCTTAGCCTTATAAAACATTTCATCCAGAATCCGCTTAAACTCCGGTGATTTGCCTCGTTCTATTTTATCAGCTAAGGCCAACCCATCGGCTTCCGTCATTTCGTGTAGTCGTAATTGTCGGATTTTCTCGGTCTGTTGTCCGAATCGGCGAAATCTTTTATTATCAGCCTTTTCGATCATATCAACAATCGTTTTACCTTCGGGGGATTCAACTCTATTTCTGGCTTGCTTGAGGAAATCGGGTGTAATAATTTTAGCCGCTTTTTGCACATACGGTATCGGGTTTATCCCCGCCCCACGTTCCTCCATTGGAAGGGTATGGGTAGATTTGGTAATTTCAACTATTCGACTACTAACACCAGTTCCAGATTCCTTAAATGCCCCCAATGGTAATTTTTCAGATGTGCCCCCAACAGATTCCAACCAGTCCCGAAACATAACAGCTTTTTTGTCTGTTCTAAAAAAGGGAGATTCACCCATAATTGAAACTATTTTTCCACCGGGCTTTAATAAATCATAAGCGTGTTGGATATGAACCACATCTTGCATATTTTCAAATGGGGGATTCATTATAATTTTATCATATTTTCCAGTATGTTCTAAGAAATCTTGGCCGACTATATCATAACCCTTATCCGCCAAAAGTTGTCGACGTTCATAATTCTGCTCTATTACTTTTGTTTGTTTTTTCGGAAGATTATCAGCAATATTACCCAACCCCGCCGATGGTTCTAAGATAGATTCGCCCCCCTGAATATCTGCCCGCCTTGCCATATCTTGAGCAATATTTTTAGGTGTGACAAAAAAACCCTTCTCCTTATATAATCGCAATTCTTTTTCACGTTGACTAATTTTTTCTATGCGTAATTCTTCAATGGTCTTTTTCTTTTCGGGAGATAATTCCTCAAGTGCTTGTTTGGCTCGTTGGAAATCAATATCATTTTTAATACCAATTTTAACCATTCGTTCGTAATGAGGTAAAGACCAATCACGGTCTCGACCGGGAATGTTTTTATATGTTAATAGTGTTTCCACATCGGCCTTTGTCCTTATTCCAGATAATATTTTGGGTACGGTTCCCGATTCGGAAGCATCAGCTAAAGCATATAACCGCTTTTGTATATTTTCTATTCTCTCGCCCTCTTCCCACATATTACCAGCAATCCTTGTTCGCCGAGCCGTCACGTTTTGTTGGGAGATTGCGGGATGTTTCTTAGCCTCTATTTGATTTGTAAGTGCATCAGCTTTTTGTCTTAATGATTCGGCAATGTTTTTATTTATTATTGGTTTGGTTATAATTGTCGATGGTGCTACTGCCTTTTGTAATTCTGGATATTCTGGATGCGATACAATCTTGCCTTTATTGATAGCATCATTAACCAAATTATAATGGGATTTATTTTCAATATTATATAAGGATGACTTTTCAAATTCATCAAAAGTCATTTCGTATGCTTGTTTTTGTCGTGCTACTGGAACAATCTTCTCGGTCGAGGGAGTTTCGCCTGTTGCCATCGCTTCAAATTTGTTAATAAATCTCTGCCATTTTGGATGCACAAGGTGATCTGGTAAATTCTTTCTTGCGATCTCTTGATCGGTTTTCAGATAATCAACAATAGCTTTTCGGGTTGCTTCATCAATAGTCCTATGGAAAGCACGGCCGGACGCATTATCGCTAATAATTTGTTTGTTTTCGTGTTTTGCTAATTTTTCCGTAAAAGCTGAAATTTCTGGAATATTTTCAGCATCAGAAAGAAGTCCGTATAAATCTCTGGCCTCAATGTCCCGGAGGTCAACTTTATGATTTAATGGTTTTTTGAATTTAGTCTTAGGAATAAATAATGTGGTTTGATCTTGTGGCAAATTCCCAACCTTAACCTTATCGGGATTGAATATGTTGGCCTGATTGATTGGGGTTGATACTTTTTTGCCAATTCCTAATATCTTATTTCTTGGTTGTTCGGCCTGATTTGGAATAGATATTTGTTCTAACTTTTTTGGTTTTATGATTGGTATTGATTCTCCCAATTCTTTGGGGGTTGCTTGGCGCTTAATTCCCCCAAACACACCCTGGGGATCGGCGGGTGAAAATTCTATTTTTGTAACATTTGTTTTATCGACCGGAACATTACGCCGAATCATTAATTTATGCTTATAGGTTCTATCAATGGGGATTTTGTCAAAAAACGGGTCAACCTTATAAGTCAAACCATCCTTAATAATCAATTCACCTTCTGGAGTTTTACCGGCTACACGATACCATTCACCATTAATTCTAACTTCATCTTTGTGTTTCAGATTTAAATCACCCGTAATTTCTTCTTCGGCCTTTAATTTGGTTTTCCATTCGACAAAATCTTTATATGCCGCCCGAACTAATCCTCGTTGTCTTTCGGTTAAGGGTGATTCCTTTAGTGCCTTATCAAAAATATGAACCATTTCTTTTCTATTGGGATATTTATTAAGAAATGCTTCGTGGGTTGTGCTTTTATATTTGTAGGTTATTGGTTCGGAACCGCCCATATAATGACCACGCACAACCTCTTCCCGGAAAATTGGAACAGCATTGTTTAATCCACCCTCTTCAAACATTCCCTTTAATCCAGCAACCTCTTCTTTTCCACGTTTACCAAGAATCATTGGGCGTATTTTCTTATCAATAGCTTTTGTCGTTTCAACAATCTGTTTACTTTCAGGCAAAGATGTCAACGGCTTTTTATACTTGGCGGCGAGGTCGGGATAGTCTTTCTCCCAACCAGGATAAACGGGTTTGGACTGTTCGAGGGCATCACGTACAAATGCTTTATGTCCAGCACCCTCCAATGTTCCGAATGTAATATCTGATTGTTTCGTTTCTTTTTTAAGTTGTTCCATTGCCTCTTGGGCTTTTATTCTATATACTGGCGACTGATAATCTTTTTCAAATCCAGAACCTTTTAACTTTTGATTTAATATTAGATTATATCGCTCTTTAAGTGATTTGTTTTGTAATTTCCATTCTGATTCATTAATCTCCCAGGGCTCTTTCTGTGTCTCCGCCTTCTTCTTCATAAACTCACGTATCTTTTTGCCCTCACCGCCAATGACTATTTTCTCCGGCATCGGCTTTTTCTGTTCGGTTATTATTCCCCCTGGAGCAATTTCGGTGGATCTCATTAAAGGTTCTTTAATGACCGGAGGTTCAGTAAGGGTTGGGGCGGTTTCTTTTAATGGCGTCTCCGTCTTAGGTGCAATTCCCTCCGTAGACTTGGATTCTACTTTGACCTTATTCCTCAATGATTTTAAAAATGGTAATAGCACGAATGCAACGCCGGAGGGATCGGCCTGTATTTCATTTATCGTTTCCTGACTTGTTGGTCTCTTGAAATTCTCTGCCGTATATGGTTCACCAATCATTGGAGGCGTAGGTATGCCCGCACCAGTCACATTGATGAATTGACGGATAACATCGGGATAAAAACGAGCCAATCCCTCGGCCGTTCTGCCCGTGCCAACCAATGCCCCTGTCACATCGCCGTGCGCAAGGGGTTTCGCTATCGGGTCAAGCATCGCTGGCAACCTAACGATAGCCTTCGCAAGATTCTCAAGTAAAGCCGTTTGATTCTGAAACTCGGACGGCACATATTGACTTAATCCCTGACCCGCCTGGGCCGGTTCTGTCGCCCAACTATCCACACCCTCGGATGCCTTGCGCAAGAAACTCTTATCTTCTGGTTGTCCTACACTCGGCGCAACCGCAGTTGAACTCGCCGGATTAACAGGCGGTTGTAACTGAATATTGGGCGTTCTCATCCCCTGTCGCTCGGCTAACTTAGCCCGTAAAACCTTGAGCTTGGTCAATCGCTCTAATAACTGTTCCCTATTGTCCGCCAAGTTCCTGCTCCAACTGTTTAATTAAAGCATCAATGGCATCAAGTGAAATTTGTCCGTTATTACCCGTTGTATCGACTGGGGTTTGTTGTCCCCCGAATAAACTCTGCAGGGTATCCCTATAAGCCGAAAGTTCCTGACCGCTATAAGGCACGGGTTCAGTATTTGGTATATAAGCCGTGTCGGGCGGTGTATCCCACAAAAGACCGGATTTACCCGGTGTTATCATCATCTCTGGTTTATCTGATTTATGAGTTTGACCACCCCTCTTTTCGACTAAATTATTAATCATCGCTTGGGTAGGATCAGTCTTTTTTGATTCCTCCGACTTACCCGCCTTCGCTTTAATCAATGCCTGCAAATACTGGGGATAAGCATTTGGTTCATTCGACTTGAGCCATTCGAGTATTCCCGCTTCACCAGACGGCAATGAGGGGGGTTTTTTATTCGCATTTAATTCTTCTTTTCTTGCCCCCAACTCGGCCTCGTGTTGCCTTTGGTTTTGCATTAATTGTCCGAGCGCCAACTTCTCCATAAATTTAGTATGCTTGCTCTTTTCCTTCGCTTCACGTTCCTGCATACCATAATTCAGGTTGTTCAACATATTCTGATTTTTGATATCAGCCTGTTCCCCCAAAACCCCGGGTACCGACAATGCGAGTTGACTTAGAATATCAAATATATTTTTGTCCGGCATAATTAGGTCAACCCCGCTTGGAGCCGAGTAATATCCAATGGTGCTTGTGCGTTCATCTCCATAATCATTTTCATAATCGGCAACATCTGACCAGATAGACCAGCGTGTCCTTCTCTTAACATCTCACCTGTAAAAACACCGCTATTGGTCCCGACCGACTGACTACCACGTTGACCGAGTTTATTCAAAAAAGGAACCAAAGACTGTTCGATCTGCGGTATAAATTGATTAGCCGCGTTGGGATTGATCAGGGGGCGGCGCTTTAATTGCTCCAAATACCCGAATAAATCTTTTCGCTTTTTCTCACCCCAACTCTGGCCGCCCAAAAGACTCAATAAACCGCCAAGTCCCTGTGAACCAAGCGTCAACCAGGGATTCGGAGCCGCTAATTTCATGGGAAGAATGTTTTGATAACTCTGCCCTCTCGCATTATATTCTTCGTTGGTCATTTGCCCCCCTTAATTTTCGGGCTGGTCGCCAATCTTTTCCAGCCATAAATCAATTCTATCAATCGCTAAGCTGTCTAATGTTGTGTCACTTATATCTATTTGAAAATAATTAGATGCGTCACTATTTGAACGGTATATGTCATACCGGGTTGCGATAGAACTCATATATTTATAAAATATGGAGTCACTCTCGGCATTGTATAACCGCACATCCACACCACCGGATCCGTCATTACTCTGTCGCCATATTCCGAATTTACTGACCGTCATATAGTCCGGCGCCATCGCAAACGGTGCAGACCGAAACCGAGTGTTAATAACCGTGCCACCCGTCCCGCCGATAAGAGTATTATCCGTAGAGGTTGTGTCCGCTTTGTATATCTGGTCGGTTTCGCCATTGATGAATATCATATCGCCGGAGGGGGTGTTGTTTTTGTCATTAATCGTCAAGGTATCATATAAACAAGCCTGCGCGAAAGCATAGTTCCAGATTGACCAACCGCCCGTCTTTAAGTCATAGACAAACGTGGTGTCGGAGGCCGGGAATGATAAGCGGTATTTATCTTTATGCACAAATCCCACCGCTTTGCGGAGTGCATCCCGGGTACGGTTTAGAAGTAGATTATTTATCGGCTCGGACACGTTCCCAAAGTCTGAACCCCTGTCCCGATAGACCGACCCCGTTTCGTGTATTAACCCCTGTTCGCTCAAGTAAAATACGCCGTTCTGATAGGACAAGGCTGTATGCGGTGCAATACATCCAAGACCGTCCACCGTCCATTGTCGTTCATACTCGAAGTCATTGCCCGGATATATGGCATACTGCGACTTGTTTTTATAGACCTTGACGTAATCTCTCATAGGAAGAATCGCCGTTATTTCATCTCCGTCGTCAATATTCAGACAGATATTTCGGAACGACCCCCAATATCCACCAGAATCAAGATAACTCCAATAGACACACGACCCAACCGCACCCCATAATCTATCGTTAAACGAAGTGATATAATTCAGGTTGTATGGTGCTTCTGACTTCCAATAGTGTTTCCCTTGACGGGTAGAGTCGAATCCTATGCTGTCAACAAACACCGAATCAGTTCCCTTGACTTCGCCGATTAACTTGTATGGTGTGGCGGTCGTGTCATAAATGGTATCAGTGCCAACAGTGTCCTTATAGTACTTGAGATAATAAGATAACCACGTATTCCAATCTTTACTTGTCGAGGGTGGAGCATAGTCCGGCCTGATGTATATATCATTATTGTTATTTAGAATATTTTCTATGAACCGTCTCGGCTCATACATATTTTTCAATCGCCATTCACCATCATAGTTTCCAGCGTAACCGTTCCATAATACAATGGTTGTTTCTTGAACCGAAGAAATAGAATCTTCTAAGTGTCCAATCACATACGAATAGGACTTGTATATGCGTCTTGTGAGATGATCCATACCACCCGGTAATGGCGGCAATCCAATCTTATACATCGAATCAGTAGCGAAATTATGATAAACGTGCAATGACCTACTTGAATCAGACTCGGCATTAATCAGTGTGTCATAGTAAGTGCAGATATAAGAAATCTTATTCACGAACTCCGAATCCGCTATCGGGGTGGCGAATATATTAATTGCCGTATCGGGGGGAATCCCATTATATGTATTTCCCACGTATGTTGGCGCACCAACACGAACACCCGTAACTACACCAAGAGAGTCCCTACCGACAGAGGCCGTATCAATATTTATGACAGTTGTGTAACTGCCGTGTCCGAAAGAATCGTCAGATAAAGTATCTATAAAATGTAAAGTATCTATTTGACTTGTATCGGTTAGAGAGATAGTATTGATTAAATAAAAGTTGTCCTCTGGTGTTATTTCGCCAGGGTTAGCCTTAGTCCTATATATATCGAGGTCTAATGTATTATATGCGGCGTCAGCAAAGGCGCAACCACTTGCCATCGTCTGCCACGGGAAGTGTGTCAATAGAACATTTTCACTTTGGGCTACCACTGGTTTTGTGACAACAGCAAACCTGCGCAAGTTAGCATTGCGAACTGTCATAGAATCAATATAAGCCGTATCGTAGCTACTATATCCACCTATATATATTTTGAACAACACGGAGTCGTCACCACTCTTGCGTTGGAATGAAAAACTTATTTTATTAAACGCCGTATCAGGGTCATAAACTATCCCATAGTTTATAAGAGAATTTGACTCATCATAAACGCCAACCAACAGCCCGCCAGTCGAACCACGCTTATAGACCCACGACTCAACATAATAAGTGCTGTCGTCATCTATCGCCATCCATTGTTGGATGCCGGGTTGTCTGAAATATCTCCACCCCGCCGTATCCGATTTCAACATTAAAGATGTTGACCCGTCCTTGTAGTATGTGGTATTATCATCAATATTACCAGTTGCATAATTCAATGTATCCCAATAAGTCAATGTATCATTAGCCCAAGTTTCAAAATCACCATTTTGTATTTTGTCCGCACCGAAACTTTCTCCACACGCCGAACTGTGACCAATCATATAATAATATTCACCGTTAAGATTGCCACTCACATCCATCGGCACAATCAATGGCTCACCTGGGGTCAGGGGAACAAGTTCTCTTGCATACCCATCCGATGACTGAAACTTGTAGGGGTAGAAAACGAGGGGTCTTTGTCGTCCATTTGATAGATAAACTCGATCGTTCCAATACGTCCAGAAAGGCGTTTCGCCCTGATAAACATACTTGTAATACCGGTAGAGTTCTCCCTCTCTTGGATAATAATAAGCCCCCGACCCGCCTAAATCATAAGACGGCGAGGCCAAGAGCCAGCCAACACCATCTAAAGTAGGGGAACTATTATCATCGTCCGCCACCACTATCAGCCTGCGCTGTCCATCAGAACGCCTAAAGGAAAAGAGTCCGGTGGTCGGGTCATTGCCAGCCAGAGTGTCGCCAGAAGGCCAAGCACCCGTTGGCAAGAGGCGC
>Ga0209287_10000136_pt1 | contig 47314 bp, 54 predicted proteins | sample PPLLak3cmMay2015_2_FD_187255 | JGI IMG/M metagenome (GOLD analysis project Ga0209287, IMG submission 187255) | Freshwater sediment microbial communities from Prairie Pothole Lake near Jamestown, North Dakota, USA - PPLs Lake P8 Core (1) Depth... | ecosystem: Environmental > Aquatic > Freshwater... | reverse complement strand
CCAATAATAGTTCCTGCAAGGAATGCACCTATTATGCCTGTAATACCAGACTTGAATGCAAAGTAAGAATATATTAACATTATAGCTATAGAAATACCAAGAAATGCTTTTGGAAGTTGAATCTTTTCCCCCAGGTTTAATACTCGACCTAGAATTTTTATTCCTATATAAATGAAAATTAGGAAATATAAAATCATTGTAAAAGCTAAAAAAGTTATATCTGCTAAGGAACCTCCGACCAATAAAAATGTTAGTAGAACTATACCTATTACATCGTCAACGACAGCGGCACCGAGTATTGCTATACCAGGATATGTGTTAAGTATTTTTAAATCCATTAATGTTCTAACAGTAACTCCGACTGAGGTAGCAACCAGCATAAGCCCTATAACAGTACTAGCCTGCCAAGAAAAACCAAAAGATATACTAGCTGCAAAACCTAAAATTAGTGGAACAATAACACCACCAACAGCAACGTAGAAAGAGGCTTTTTCCATACCCTTAAATTTAGAGAGATTTATCTCCAAACCTGAAATGAACATCAAAAATAATATCCCTAGACCCGCAAACAAACTAAAATCTTCTCCAGTGTAATCAATTTTTGGGAGTACTACGGCCCAGTTAAAAATGGAAAAACGCAATCCAGAGATTAGTCCTAGCCCAAAACCTCCTAGTAATATACCAGCTAGTATCTCACCTATGACGGGAGGCTGTTTTAATTTATCAAAGATATATCCTAAGAATCTAGCAAGAATTAGAGCTAAAGCAACTGCAAGAGCTATTTCCAATATATTATCAAGCGTGAAAATCAACCTTCTTCATCTGTTATAGGGTGATATTGAGTTGCAGCATAATATTTCCTAATAAGTTGATGCAGAGTAAGCTCACCGACTATTTTTTTACCCTCTACAACAGGTAGCCTACGCGTTTTATATTCCACCATCTTACGAAGAGCATCTACAACCTTATCGTCGGGTTTACAGAAAACAACATTACGGGACATGATTTTTCCAGCTGTTTTTGCTGTACCATGCTGAAGAGATCTTACATCGGGCATACCAAAAACATAAGACGGCAGGCGTTTTGGCGCCAATATCGATAAAACATCATGTTCAGTTATAACGCCGACGAGTTCTCTACTGCCTTTGCTTTTAACAACCCATATATGATGTCTCCCACACAGAATAGATAAAACATGATAAATGTCCTCATCTTCCTCTATCATTGGGACATCCCAAACACGCTTATCCATTAACTGTTTGACACTGAGCTCATAAAAATCAGCTATTAACCTATTTTCCTTCGTCATCAAAGTGCATAAATCAAAGAGGCAATATTTAAAAACTACTTAAAAAGAAAACATAACTCAATTAATTTTTCTTTTTATCTTTTTTCTTGATTTTACCATCTATTTTAGATCTTATATCATCTATGCCTTCAAACCATTTATCAACGCCTTCTTCATCGATTTCCCCGGTTATCTTGTCTATTTTATAACGTAAATCGTCCTCACCTTCGAACCAATCATATTCATGTTTTCTTTTCTTCTTACGAGCAGCGATTTTCTCAATATCCTCTTCTTCAGTTTTCACTGAGAATATCTCCTTGTCTTTGCGAGGTCTACTTATCCTAATCTCTTCTACTTTTGGACCGCTTTTTGAATCCATAAGTATCTCCTCTGTTGGTACGTCTTTATCTGAGTTCATAATTGCATTTTTTTTATTGGATGATACAGACACAACTACTCCATGCGAACTACAACTTTGTATAGGTTGTTCTTTTGGAGTTTCGCTAACTACATTTTTAGTGCGTCTTTTTTGTCTAAAATTTACTATTAATATAGCTGATATAACAGCGATTACAGCAACGACAATCGGCATGTACTGATTTTGTAACAAAGACTCAATAAATCCTGGAGGGATATAGATCTTTACAGTTTTCTTTCCCTCACCATATCCATCTTTCTGTGCTATAATTGTTATCTCATTATAATTACTAGGAGCAGTTAATAATGCAACACCATCCTCATCTGTGATTTCTGTTTGTCCTACAATGCTTTGTATTCCAACCGATACGCCTTCTACAGGGAGGTTATATTCGTCTTTAACTGTAATAGTAAAAGGCTCATTTGATTTAACGATTTGTTGTCCGTTTAACGTAATAAATAGTTGTTTCTCTTGAGCTAAAATAGGACTAATAAAAGCAAATGTAATAGAAAATAAACTAATAGATATAGTAAATAAAATAACAAAATGACTATTTTTACTATTTTGAAGTCTCTTCCTCATTAACCACCTTTTTAGAGTGCCATGATAGGATATCTTAGGACGTATTTATGTTTTTTTAAACAAAATATAGATGGTGTATATCAAAAATTTAATTATTATTTAATACAAAAAATATTAATAGTAAGATGTTTAATATTATGTTATAAAAATATGAGTGCAAAATCAGGAAAAAAACATATTTTACACATATGGAACAAAATGGTAAGTATTGTAAACAAAGATTTATATATTAATAAAAATAATATAACTTAAATAAGGTGAGACAAAAAATGCAGCTCTCCAGAGAAATCAGAGTGTGCTTCGTAACAATCATATTACTGCTAAGCTCACTGTCAATTTTAACTATTCTGACCCATACTGTTAAGGCAGAGGAAACAGCAGGGACCACCACATTTTATTTCCACGAAGAATTAATTGAAGATGAAAACTTATTGTATCTCCTTGAGCTCTATAATGTAGAGAAATTATCGGATTTAATAGATGAGGATTATAATGAGTCTGAATTGATGGATCTTTATGATTTCTTATCAGCTTATGGATCTGGTAGGTTGATGGATCAAAACCCGCCAATTAAAACCAATGATTCAGAATACCCGCCAACCATTAAAACAATTATAGACATGTGCCGTAAAGGTGAATTTGAGGAGTTATTATTAAATGTTTTAACCTCTTATTTCGCACCATTCCAAGGTGCCTATATCTACAACGGCGAAGAACCTCTCGAATTAAAAGGCGACGTAAAATTTAATCTATATTTTTCATCACCGCCTTGGTACCTCTGGGACAGCGATACAGTTAATGTCAGTTTTTCTGTATTAAAAATATTAGAGGACGTAGAAGATCCAGAGTATCTAGAAGATTTCATTCAAACCAAGTTCACCGAGTCAAAAGAGGTTCAAGTAAAAAGAAAGTTGCTATCACCCATGAAAGACGTTGTAGAATACGAAATTTCCATCCCGGTAGAAACATACTTGGAGCAAGGGGATGTAATACTAGCAGAAATGAAGATATCTGCTGGAAACAAACTACTTCTTAACTACACGGACTTCGATTTATCAAGCTTAAATGAAACAATAAAATTGTTAGGTGAATCACTTGGCAACATAAGTTTTCTATCTGGAATAAGCGAGACTTTATTGAATCTGAGTGAACTTTTTGGTAGCGAGGAATTTGCTGATTTGAATCTTACTGACATCATAAAACAGATGTCATCTTCTTTTATCTATGATTCTGCAAATCATAAATCATCTATAACGTTACCGGGCAGCATCTCTGGTGATGAAGACAACATAAGAACCTATTATCTGCATAGTGGAAATCAGATGAACGAAGATATCCCGGTAAACGAAAAACCATCAGAGGCGGTTATATCAAAGGGTTCTGCTAGTTGGGGTAGCCCAGGTCTTGAGAGAAGTAAACTAATAGAAGCAGCAACCGCCAGTTTGTATATTGATCATAGAGATATGCGTCGGCTAATCAATATTTTACGTGGTAAGATAAAAGTAGTTGCCACATTATCAGATGGTGATACTGAGATTGCTTCTGCTGAGACAGAGTTGGATAGAACTGGTATATTAGATCTGTTGAGGAAACCAAGTGAACCGATTTTGTTTAATTTTAATGATACCGAAAGTCATGAAATTCCCTATGGTGAAAATCTGACTCTTACGGTTTCTGTTACTGATAGTAAACTTGGTCTTTTTAGAATGGCCAGTGTATTATATGATTCAGTTGACTATCCTTCCTCGTTAACAGTAGAATTTGCGGAAACAGACAACATAAAGATAGTCGACTTCATTAAAAATCCATCAGATGAAAAGATCGCTCTTGGCGACAGCGTCATTTACACTTTTAATGTCTCAAGTAAATACCGCGAAGATAAAACGGAGATTAGTTTTTCAGAGGATCATGACAACTGGGATATAACTATAACACCTGAGAAATTCTCCTTAGCTGCTAATGGTAAACAAAACGTTACAGTTGTTGTTAAATCAAAAGCTACAAAATACGATAAAAATCTCTACGGAGAGTTCTTAAGTGGTAAATTTGCTGTAGAGGGCAAGACAGGCAAGGTTACTTATCCTGTTAACATAGAGATATCTGAGGATGCTGTTGAATATAATATTGGCATTGCTGGTCAGGATCAGGACATAAAATACGGTAAAAGTGGCGAATATAAATTTAAGATTAAAAACTTGAACACGGGTTTCTGGCCGGATACATACACAATAACAGTTGAATCTGAGCATGATTGGGATTTAAACTATTCAAAAACACCAATAAAACTTGATGCTGGTGACGAAGCAGAGGTTAAAGTAACTGTTTCAGTTCCTAAGAACACTAGTGCATCATCTGATTTACTAAAGTTTACTGTAAAGGGAACTAAAGAAACTAAAACAGTTAATGTGACGACAACAGTTATAGGCCCAAACATCCTTGAGATGATTTACGATGCCTTTGATTCAGCATCTCATAGTCTAGGTCTGGATGAAGTTTTTGGATCCTATGGTGCTCACTTCCTAGCAGTAATAATATTCATAATAATATTCTTCATAGTTATATTACTAGTCTACTTATTTACGATAAAACATGCGAAGGTCATTTGCCTGGAGCGTATAAAAGAGATACAACCAGGCGAAGAAGCTAGGTTCAATATAACACTACAAAACCCGTATAAGAGGAAACTAAGCTATGAAATTTACACAAGATACCCGCCCTCATCTGGCTGGAATGTCTCTTTGGATATAAACAGCGTTTCACTTGAGAAAAAACAGTCAAGAGAGTTTACATTGATTGTTAAACCTACAAGCTTCGTTAAAGCTGATGATTGGCTCGAGGTAGTTGTAGGTGTTAAAGTTTTAGATAAACAGAAAAACATTGAAATTTCCACAGTTACAACCATAAAAGATGCCAAACCAGATCTGCAAATAAACGATGTAACCCATTTACCAGAGGTTTTCAAAAAAGGAGATAGAGTAGAAACCTCTTTTAAGCTCGAAAACAGAGGCAAAGCAGCAGCTACTAATGTTAGTGTTATCCTTTATGTAAATGGTGAGGAAAAAAATAAAGTAGAGGATATTAATATCCCTGGTGGCGGCTACGCTGAAATAAGGATGCCGTGGATTGCTGATAAAGGCAAAAACGAGTTTAATATAGTAGTTAAATGATTACGGCATCTCGCAAAGCCTAAACAATCAAAAGAGTTTGTTGTGATTTCTTATGCCCAACCGTGATTCTAGCAAAAAGAAAGATGTCGAACAACTTAGAGATGCTGAAAAGAAATATCAGGCTTACATTGAAAAAAGAAACGAACTAAACGATATGGCGCGATTGATTCGTGAAGAACGAGATATGCTCAATGGAAATCGTAAAGAAATCAAAGAGAAAATGGATAAAATTAAAGCCGAACGTGACAAGCTCGTTTTAAAGATGAGACAACATAAAGAGATTCGTAACAAAATACAGCAACAAGCAAAGGAACTGATTGATGCGAAGAGGAAGAAAAAAGGCGAGGTTTTCAGGAATCTACCTTTGAGGGTTGAGGAGCTTAAAGCTGATTTTCAGATGCTTGAATACAGACAGGAAACAGTTCCTATGTCTTCTGGTAAAGAGAATGATCTGATTGATAAGATACGTCAGAAAAAGGCGGAGTACGAAAAATTTAAGAAATTGTTAGAGGAACAGAAGGTTATTGAGATAGATCTTTCCGATAAAGACAACGCCATAGATGTGCTTTTTAAGAAAGCTGATGAGGAGCACGAGAAGGTACAGAAATTTTATAATGAAAGTCAGAAGAAACACGAAGAGTTTATGAAGATGGTTAATGAGCTTTCTATCTCTATTAATGAGGCTAACAAGAAACATAAGGAGTTTATTGAGATTAAGAACGAGGCCCAGACGATTCATGAAAAGGCTTTTGAGATGAGGTCCAAGATTATTGCTATTCGTGGTGAGAAGAGGAAGCAGCATGATGAGGCTAGAAGGGCTATCCAGGAGCAGAATCTGCAGGCTAGGAACGCTGTTTTCGATAAGAAGAAATTGGACGAGATTGCTGATGAATCTCTTGATGAGTTGAAGAAGGGTAAAAAAATTTCTTTATCGGGCTAAAGATATCGTTAATAAACGAAAAAATAATCGGCAATTTTATATACTTTTCTGTGTTTTTGCTTCGACATGGCAAAGAACAATGTTATCGGCATAGTAAGCTACGGAGCACATGTACCAAGATATAGGATTAAATCTTCTGATATAGCACGAGCATGGGGAAAAGACCCGGACACCATAATAAACGGCTTAGGTATAAACGAGAAATCGGTTCCATCAATTGACCAGGATGTTGCTACGATAAGCGTCGAAGCAGCCAGGGCCGCTCTTGCCAGGTGCGATATTGATCCACAAGACATCGACGCAATATACGTTGGTAGTGAATCTCATCCGTATGCAGTTAAACCCACAGGGACGATTGTTGGTGAGGCAATCGGAGCTACACCTGATCTAAAAGTCGCTGACTATGAGTTTGCATGTAAAGCTGGCACTGCTGCCATTCAATCATGTATGGCATTGGTAAAGGCAGATATGGCAAAATATGGTATGGCTATAGGATCTGATACTTCACAGGCGGCCCCCGGTGATGCGTTAGAGTACGCAGCTAGCGCAGGTGGCGCAGCATTTATTATTGGTAATAAAAACGTGATCGCATCAATCAACTATACCTGTTCTTTTACAACTGATACGCCTGATTTTTGGCGTAGAGAAGGACGGAAGTACCCATCACATGGTGGACGTTTCACTGGTGAACCAGCCTATTTCAAACATATCGTGAGCTGCACAAAAAACCTTATGAACCATGTAGGCACAAAACCAGAGGATTACAATTATGCTATTTTCCATCAACCTAATGGTAAATTCCCTGTTAGGGTTGCAAAAATGCTAGGTTTTTCTCCTGAGCAGGTAAAACAAGGTCTTTTATGCCCGTTTATAGGAAACACTTATTCTGGCGCATCCATGCTTGGTCTTGCATCTGTTTTAGACATAGCAAAACCCGGTGACCGCATCATGGTTACAAGCTATGGTTCTGGCGCTGGCAGCGACTCATTTGACATAACAGTCACAGAAAAAATAGATAAAATGAATCGAGAGAAAGCACCATTAGTATCACAGCTTATTCAAGATAAAGAATACATAGATTATGCGACTTATGCAAAATTTAGGGATCTTTTGTATTGGGAGTGACAAAAAATGAGAGAAGTAGCAGTAATAGGTGTTGGTCTAACAGAATTTGGTGAACTCTGGGATAAATCATTCAGACAATTAATCGCAGAGGCAGGTTCAAAAGCCATATTTGATTCAGGCATAGGCGCAAGAGAAATTGATGCATTATATGTCGGATCTATGAGCGCAGGGCGATTCATAGGCCAAGAGCACGTCGGGGCGCTTGTTGCTGACCAGGCTGGTTTCTCACATATGCACATACCGGCCATCAGGGTTGAGAGCGCATGTGCCTCTGGCGGCTTAGCTTTTAGACAAGGTTACCTTTCAGTTGCATCTGGTATTAATGACATAGTTGTAGTTGGCGGTATAGAAAAGATGACAGATGTCACTGGTAACGCTGCATCTGATATCCTTGCAACATCAATGGATCAAGAATGGGAAACATTTTTTGGTGCAACATACGCTGGTATATATGCCATGATAGCGAATAGACATATGCATGAGTATGGTACCACAAGGGAACAACTTGCCCAAGTTGCTGTTAAGAATCATGCGAACGGTGCTTTAAACCCATATGCGCAGTTTAAGAGACCTATAGAACTAAAGAGTGTGTTAAATGCGCCAATGGTGGCCTCTCCTTTAGGTATGTTTGATTGCTCGCCTCTTAGTGACGGCGCCGCAGCTGTTGTATTATGTTCCATGGATAAAGTAAAAAAGTATACTGATAAACCTGTGAAAATCATCGGTTCAGGTCAGGCATCTGACATGCTCCCGCTCCATGGGCGTGATAGTCTCTGTACATTCGAGGCAACGGTTTATGCTGCAAAAGCTGCTTACAAACAAGCTGGCATACAACCAAAAGACGTAGATGTAGCTGAAGTACATGACTGTTTCACCATAGCAGAGATACTAGCTGTTGAGGACCTGGGTTTTGTTAAAAAAGGTGACGGCGGCAAAGCTATAGAAAACAAGATAACAACTCTTGATGGACAAATTCCTGTTAATACTAGCGGTGGTCTGAAAGCTAAGGGTCATCCAGTTGGTGCGACAGGTGTCGCTCAGATAGCTGAGATTGTTTTCCAGCTTAGGAATGGGGCTGATAAAAGACAGGTTAAAGACGCAAGGATTGGCCTGGCACATAACATCGGTGGTGGCGGGGCTTCTTGTGTTGTTCATATTTTGGAGGCGATGAAAAAATGACGGATGCAGCTGTACCAAGGTTCTGGAGGGAGATACCCCAGAGATACAATCTAATTGCAAATCAATGTGGTGTCTGTAAAAAAGTTTATTTCCCACCACGTGAGTCCTGTCCATATTGTAGACGTAAAAGTATGGATAAAATGAAAACCATTAAACTCAGTGGAAAAGGCGAAGTTGTAACTTATACAATAATATATGATGCTCCTGAACAGTTTGAAGGACAGTCACCCTACCCTATAGCGATTATTAAGCTTGATGAAGGACCTAAAATTACTGCTCAGATCGTTGACTGCGATAATAAAGATGTTAAAATTGGTATGAAAGTCCAGTCAACATTTAGGAAGATACAAGAAGATGGGTCAGTAGGCGCAATCTATTATGGTTACAAGTTTAAGTCGGTGAAATAGAAGTATGGATATAAAAAATGCTTTATCTGAAAAAATCGCAGGTGAAATAACCCTTAGCCCAAAGCCTGGGCAGACCATACGCAAATGGCGTAATATTTTTGATATATCCCAGACTGAGCTAGCGAATCTTTTAGATTTATCGCCCAGTGTTATAAGCGATTACGAATCAGGCAGAAGAAAATCGCCTGGCATACAAACTATCAGGAAAATCATAGAGGGTCTTATTGAAATTGACAAAAAAAGAGGTGGTAAAATTTTACATCACTACATCTCCTTGATTGAAACTAGTGAAGGTGTAATTGAGATGATGGAATATCCTTATTCTATACCTGCTGATGACTTTATTAAAAACATTGATGGGAAGATTTTGACACCTAAAACTGTTGGTTTGGAGAACAACGTTAAAGGTTTTACTTTGATTGATAGTGTTAAAATTATAGAAACTATGGATTCTGCTGATTACGCACGTCTTTATGGTTGGAGTACTGACAGAGCGTTGATATTTACAAATATAAGATATGGTCGTAGTCCCATGATTGCTGTTCGTGTTCATCCTGTTAAACCCACGGTTGTAGTTTATCATAAACCAGGTTCTGTTGATCCACTTGCAATAAAGCTGGCTGAGCGTGAAAAAATTCCGTTGGTTCTGACAGATATTCATTTAGATGATTTAAAGAAAAAATTAGTTTCAATAGGGGAGAAATAATTTATGGATCTGATGGGGTTATGCAGCATATGCGGCAAACCAGATGCTATGTTTACCTGTGGGCTATGTGGCAGACTGGTTTGTAGAGGTTGTTTTGATATGCACAACAACGCATGCTGTTTTTGCACTAGAGGGAAAAATTAATTAGATCATAAAAAATTTAATTTTTTAAATAAATTTACTAATATAGAACAAAATTTTTATATATTGGTTAATTCTATTCTCTTTTCATGGAGGAGGCATAAAATAATGAGAAAAAAAATTTTTGTTAGAAATGAGGAAGGTGACGTTCTAGGCCTACCCATGTATCTGATTATTGTGATGATAGTAGCAGTAGCTGTCATCGCAGCAGTAATATACATGATCCCCAAAGGGACAAAAACTATGAACGCACAAGTTAGTGGGACTCCAACGGGCGTAATACAAGCAGATGGCACAGTAAGTTTTGGTAGTTTCGATGTCACAGTTTCTGTTACAACCAACGACGACCGCCGCGATCCTGTAGTAGACGCCACAGTAAGATTTTCTGGAGGCGGAGTAGTTGCTGAAGGAAAAACAAACGCTCAAGGTCAAGCTACTATAACAGTCACAGGCGCGAACCTCAATGTCGGAATCAACGAAGCGTACATGAAGATGACAGTTAAGGCATCTGGCTTCGAAGATTTTCAGGACGACGCAGCGGTATTATTGTATAGACCCTCATAAAATTAGTTACAATTACTGAATATCGAGTTGTAAAAAATAAATTAGATTTGCTATATGACTTAGTTATAGTTATTTGAATATAAAATAGCGAAGGGGGAGAATAATTTATGTTGGTAAACAAAAATAAAACCAGGGTTAGCAAGAAAAATATCGATAAGGATAACTACACATCAGAAGAGAACATACAATCATTTAGAAATTGGCTTAGAAAAATAGAACAAACAACGAACAGTGTAAGCTCCCGTCTTTCTGCTGTGGAAAAAAGAATATCCAGAAAAACAGATGATTCAGATAAAAAAATATTATACGATACATTGGAAGAACCTATAGGCAGGATTTTTACTGTTTTAAAAGATGAAAAGAATAAAAAAACCATTGAAGAGGCATCGCAGATACTAGATAATGAATTCTCAATTATGCAAGAAGAGATAACCTCACTACAAGACGAGGTAGGCGCGTTGAAAGGAAAAATCGATGAACTCGAGCCTCTCTTGAATAAAATCAATGACAATATCAAGAGCAAACAAATTTATACTTCAAAGATTTTGGAAGATATAAATCTAAGATTAGAAAAAATTGAGCGAAGAGAACCGCCTTTTATGAAACTTGGCAAGATGGAGATACCAATAGAGATTACTGGTTTTATTGGAGGCATAATTGCTTTTATAATAGCGATAATGGTTGCTCTAGGCTACAAAGAAATAGTTATCTCCCCAGTATTCCTATTGCTTGTGGGATTTGTGTTAATAGCATCCACATTACTTAAGACATTTAACATATGGACATCGACTTCTAAACCTTTTAGAAAAGTAAGTAAAATCAAGGACAGTTCCTAAAAGTTCATTGTTTTACAATCTTTATCATGTCTTGCTGCGAAAAAGTTTCATGGCATGGTGCTTTGATTGATACATCAAGGTAATCTTCGTTTACACCGTTTTCAAGTTTAACTGTTATTTGAATAATGGTTTTACCGTTCTGATCTGTAACGCCATATCCTATACCACCTAAGCCCTTGATTATCACATTCGCATTAACTATAGGATACTCATCTGTTTCATTAACAAATACTGTTATTGTAAGATTAACTGGGTCGCTATCAGATATAATGTTTACCATTGGTTTTATTGAAATAATCATCTTGTTCGGAAATAAACACGGATTCAGAATAAATGACAATATTGCAACTAATGCAACTGCCCCTATTACGAGCGAGACAGTAAGCCTCATAGGTAAACCAAGAACCGCTTTTTCGTTTTTGATAAAAAACCTGAAATTATTCCGACATACGGGACGCAGGTGTTTCATAACTAAATCATCTATTGATAGATACTTATTTAAATATTTACATATTTTTATAATGATTGTAAGATGTAAAATATGATAAATTTAAACATGAGAAGCAAAGAAGCGGTGATGGGTCTACCCATCTACATCATGGTAGCTATTGCCGTAGCTGCTACAATCATCGCCATTCTATTAATAGCTATATACAACGTTTCTTTGGATTCACAATTCCATAAAACACAACAAGAGATAAATAAAATTGTTTCCGAAGCGGAAAACATGTTCGAATATGCTGATGAAGGAACGATGATAACAATTCATAGCGAATTCCCATCCTCTATGAAGTTTGCTATGTTTGGTGGTCTACCAAAAAACAAAACAAATGAAATAAATGATTTTACATTGAATGAAAATACAAGTAATAATTATTTCTTTGTTATGAACAACGGAAAAATTTCAATATCTCATTCAAACGCGAGATTTTCGAGCAAAAATACTGACCAGGTGGCTGTTTTCTACCCAGGCACATATGATTTTAAACTTGAGTTAGTAAAAGAAGTTGATGGAAAAACATATGTCAAAATTTATCAATGACGAAAAAGGCATAATGGGTTTAACGCTCTCGCAAATCGGTTTAATAATTGCGACCGGCATACTTCTGGTGGCAGTTTTTTCGCTGATATTTTTTAATGATTGGCAAAAAGATGCGGAATTGAAAAATATTGCCAATGGTTTTTCTACGTTGGTTGAAGGAGCAGAAGCAAAATTTTTTGAGGAAACAACAATTTTTAATTTTCCTGACAAAGAATACAACTACAATGTAAGTATTTCATCTGAGTATATTGTCGTATCAGCTAAAGGAAAAGTTGGTAATGATATTTCTTTTAAAGAACGATTTTTGGTTAAACCATGGCCTCAAAAAAAGTATTCATCGTGGTTTGGCGGAGTTGGTTTGCATGATTATTTGAAAGAAAATTTTGGAAACTCTGGCAATATTTCCGATCCAATTAAAAAAGTTGATATGGATGATGTTAAAAATTATTTTAAAAATGAGATCGAAAATGTAAACAAATCTTTAGCATTATCATCACTATACATTCTTACAAATAAAGCTGTTTATATCGACAATGTTTTTGTTTATTATGATAGCAACGACAATAATTTTTGGGATGACGGCGATGAAAAAAAATCTTTTATTTTTGTTTATCAAAAATGATTTTGAAAAATGAAATTGTTGAAAAAAAATTTGTTTTCTTGTTTTTAAAATGAAAATTTTGTGCATTTCCTTCACAAAATTTTAATACATCTTTATTGATATCATCTATGTCACGAGTTGATAAAAAAAGTTATGATGATGTTTGAGGAGATTGGGAGTTGATGGGAAGTTGATGAACTTCCATAAGCAACATGAGGGGCCACCGTTTTTTAATTTTGAGAGTGTTGGAAACACTTTATTTACAAGGGCGAGAAACATTGAGAATGTTATTGGTTTTGGTAGAATTCATATAAAGTTTGAGGGAGTAAATCCAACTGGTACTCAAAAAGATAGAATTTCTGTTTATCATATTAACAAAAGTTTGAAAGACCGATATGATGGTGTTACAATTGGTACTTGTGGTAACTACGGCGTCTCGCTCGCGCATTTTGCAAAATTGGCTGGTTTGAGAACCAAGATTTTGATTCCTGAAAATTATTTTATTACGCCTAAAAGAAAAATTGAACTTAATAGTCTTGGTGCTGAGATAATTACTGTTGATGGAAAATACGAGGATGCTGTAGAGGAAAGTAGAAGGGTTGCTAAGAAAGAAAACTTGTATGATGCGAACCCAGGCAGTGAAAGTGAGGGGTGGCGTGGTTACATGCCTATCGCTTATGAGATTTTTAATCAGCTTGGTCGTGTGCCAACAGCTGTTTCTGTGCCTGTCGGAAATGGAACTACTTTACTTGGCATCTATCATGGTTTTAAGGATCTTCTAGATCGTGGTTTAACAGATGGCATGCCTTATTTAGTTGGAGCGTCTACAAATGGTGGTAACCCGATTGTTAATAGTTTCAAAAGCGGTGATTCAAAGGTTGTAGATCTTCATCCAAATGAGCTCAAAGAAACCTCGGTTAACGAGCCGCTAGTTAGTTATCATTCGTATGATGGTGACGAGGCGTTAAAGGCGATATATGATACTAATGGTTGGGCTGATTATGCGAGTGATTCTTGTATGTTACAGTTTCATACGTTACTCAAGGACTACGAGGGGTTAAGTGTTCTTCCTGCGTCCACCAGCGCGATTGAGGCTTTAATAAAATTCAAGGAACATAGAAAGTTAAGTAGTGATTATGTTTTAGTTCTCACTGGCAGGAAATTTAGATAACTCACGCATTTCAAATGGGGGATTAATCGTAGATTATGTCTAAGAATCAGGCTCTTGTATATGCTGATCGTCTTTATGGTTGTGCTGATGGTAAGACCGCACATGGTCTTGTGCGATTTAGCAAAAAGTATGATATTGTTTGTGTTGTTGATTCTACTTCGCCAGAGAGTGATGCTGGAGAGGTATTAGATGGTATAAAGCGCGGGATACCTATAATCAATGATCTAGACGAAGCGTTTTCTTCTACTAAACCAGATACGTTTATTGTTGGCGCGGTGTCCGAGGGTGGTGTTCTGCCTAAAGGTTATGAAACGGCGGTTGAGTGGGCGCTTTTAAAAGGTCTGGATGTTGTTTCTGGTTTGCATCAATTTATTTCTGATGATCCGGTTTTTTCTAAATTAGCGAAAAAAAATAGTTGTACGATTACTGATGTGCGCAAAATTTTCTATGATTATCGACGTTTCTATACAGGTGAGATAAAAAACGTCAAATCTTTTCGTGTCGCTGTTCTTGGAACTGATTCTGCGATTGGAAAAAGAACGTTCGCGGTATTACTTGTTGAGGGACTTAAAAAGCGTGGATACAAAGCAGACATGATTTACACTGGTCAAACCGGTTGGTTACAAGGATGGCAGCATGGCATTATTATAGATGCGATGATAAATGATTTTATTTCAGGTGGGATAGAAGGAGCAATAATTGATTCCTGGCGTGATGAACGTCCTGATTTCATGATTATCGAAGGGCAAGGGAGTCTGGTTCATCCGTTTTTCCCGGGTGGCTTTGAAATTTTGGCTGCTGGAAAAGTAGATGGGTTTTTGCTTATGGATGCGCCTAAACGTCCGCATTTAGATGGTTTTCCTGGTTATCCTATGCCTGATCCTAAAAGAGTGGTTAAAATAGCGGAGCTTGTAACAGAGAAATCGTTACTTGGCGTTGGGATAAATCATGAAAACATGAATAACGCAGAGATACAGTCAACAAAGGAAAAATTCAACAAAGAACTTCATGTTCCAGTCGCTGACCCAATTTTTGATGGTGTAGAGGATATTGTTGATGCTTTGGAGGAGAAACATGACAAGTGAGATGGACAAATTCTTGTGTTTCTCTTCGATTGATTTATCTGAACCAAAGTTGATTGGTAGATCTGTTAGAGCAGATGTAACGTTAAATAAAATCACTGGTGAGAAAAACAAGTTTTCTATTATGGTTCGTTATGATAAAAGTATAAATGAAAAGCATCTTCCTTTGTTGAGAATGGCTTTTTGCATGCCACTTCTCAATTACAGTCTTTTTTCAGAAAAACTTTTGTTGGATTTCCCATTAAGCAAATCAGATCTAAGCCTGTTAAATGATTTGAATGTTGTTTTTAGCGGGGATATTATTGTTAATAATCTCTTGCGACGTCGAGCAGATTTTATTTTACCGGAGTTCATCCCAGATGAAAAAAAGATAAAATCTCAGGATGCAAAACCCAGGGCAAGTATAGAACCAAAAGAAGTCATAAATGATTTTCCCATCGGCGTAGGCATGAATCCAAATAGTTGTGGGGTACTATCAAGTGGTGGGAAAGAAAGTCTCTTGACATACGCTTTATTGAAAGAACTAGGGGTTGATGTGCATCCACTTTATGTTAATGAGAGTGGAGGACACTGGAGAACCGCAATACCAGCATTTAACTATCAAAGACGTACAAACCCAAACACCTGCCGCGTATGGGCTAACATAGATAGATTCTACAATTTTATGGTTGATAACCTAAAATTTATTAGAAAAGATTATAGGTTAGTAAGGGCAGATACATATCCTGCCAGGCTGTGTGTTTTCCCGTTTTACATATTCATTCTTTTACCGATTTTTGTTGACCGGAAAATCGGTAATCTCCTCATGGGCAATGAATTTGATGACCTTCGACAGAGACCATCTTATCTTGGTATAACGCACTATTATGGTATATATGATCAGGAACAGATGTTTGATATAAGGATGCACAAATGGTACAAACAGAGGATCCCTGGGATAGACCAGTGGTCTGCACTAAGAGGAATCTCAGGACTTATTGAAGAGAGGATACTTACTAGACGTTATCCTGATTTTGCAAAATATCAGCGCTCATGTCATTCCTGTCACATAGAAAACGGGGAGATAGTACCATGCGGTACTTGTTCCAAATGTTTAGGGGTTCTGTTGTTTTTACTTGCGAATAAGAGTGACCCAAGGATAATGGGCTACAAAGAAGAGGACATAAAGGCTTTTCCAAAGAGAGTCGATCCTAATTCTCTGCGACTTGATGATGATGAAAAAAATCTATCGTTCTTTTTATTAAATGATAAAAAAATAGCCCCAGATATAAAATGTATAGATCATGTAGAAAAGATACACATACACCCTGAGATTTGTGATATAAGTTTGATACCACCGCAATTCAGAGAGGGGTTGATGAAAATAATTGAACAATATGCTACTGGTTACTGTAAAATCCAGGGTGAAAAATGGATAAACATAGACAAAGATGAGGTTGAATCTCAAGTTAATTCTTTTAACATCCGGAATACGTCCCTCGAGCCATCATGTTCGAAGATGTAATAATTTTTAAGAGTCTCTACTTTTTTGAAACCGGTTTTTTCATACAACTTGATCGCAGAGACGTTTTTGGTTGAAACTTCGAGTCGCGCTTTTTTAATACCATGTTTTTTCATGTCTTCTTCAGCAGCTTCAAGTAGTTTTATACCAATGTTTTGTTTTTGGAAAACAGGGTCAACATCAACTGTTTCTACACCCGCTACTTTTGTACCTCGCCTATATAGTATTATGACGAATCCACGGAGAATCTGATTCTTTGTCTCAACAAGACATGTGCTATTTGCTTTTTTTATAAGATATTGTAGTTGTTTTTTAGAATAACAAAGATGATTTTTGAAACATTTTTTTTCGATTTCAACAATGCGTTCTATATCTTCGTGGGTCGCTATGCGGATATTTTGTCGGTTGATCATCATAATAGTATCTCAAAAACCTGTTGAAATAGTTTTACATTGTGAAAAGTATTTTGATTTTTAAAATATTAAAAAAGAGAAAAATTGGGAGTGAAATTTGTTTTATCAGTCTATCTTAGGTGGTAACCACTTTTTTTGTCTTAGTATAAGGTACATCACAACTGTTGCCATGATTGTTGATACGATAATCCAAAAGTAAGCCCACATCGGATCCATATGTTCGCCTATACTAGCTATACCAAATACGGTTGCAACAGTATTTGGTACCATAACAGCAGTTGCAAGTATAGCAAGCCAGGTTGCAACAAATGCAAGGCGATTGTTAAGTAGCTGTAGTTGGTTGTTGTATATAGTTTGTAAAACCTCAAGACCAGATGCAAGAACCTCGCTCAAGTGTTCGCCTAGCGCAATCTGTCTATTTATGTCATCACCAAGCATTCCAATTCTTTGCAACAGTTTTGTGTTGTCGGTTATAATCTCAGCGTCACCATGACGCAGTGAATTAATTACATCCCCTGATGCCCAAAGTGTGTTTAAGTATGTTATAAGCGCATGTTTCATGAGGTAGATATCTTCACCTATTTTGGCTCGTGGTGCCTTGATATCCACCATGTATTTGCCTAGTTCGTCTCCTTCTTCTTCTATCTTTCTCAGTCCATTGAAGTTCTTTTCATTATTTTCATCCAATATCCTTGTCAATAAAATCGTTAGTTTGTCGTTCCATGGTAGATCCTGTCGGATTTTTTTCATGAAGATATCGGCATATCTGTAAATTTTTTGCAGACGCATAACTTCTTTTGGATGAATAGTAACAACGAGATTTTTTCTAATAAGAATAAGAAGAGGATAGACGTCCACATCGAATTTGTCAACGCGCAAAGCAGGCACCATTATTCCTAACTCAGTGTCTAAATCTTCATAAGCAGAATGTTGACTTGATAGTACACTTGCGATAAGTTGAAGGCTGAATTTCAGATGAGAAGCTATAAAATAACTATCCTCATTTATATTTTCCACGGTGAAATCCATCCACTCAAGAGCATCTTCTTTTAGGAGTTTTACTATCTCGGTAACGTTGTCGCTCTCAACTTTTGTTGTAACACCGTCTTTTGATAAAGAGACATAAAAAGCGTTTTTCTGTATTTTTTCAGCCTCTCCCATATTACTCACCTACAAACTTTTTGATTTTTACCTGAAATAGTTATTATACATATAAAGTTAAAGGGTTTATAATGGTTATACAAAAATTTTATTTTTGTAGTATTGATATAAAAAACAGATCGCCGCCTGGCACGTTCGTGAAAGCCCCGTATTTGTTTTTCATTAGAAGTTTTGAATAAGAGTTGTTGTTTAATCCAATAATTTTAAACTGGTTTTGTTTTGTAAAATTTTCTACAACGTCTTTTGTTTCTTCTGGTGTTATAGTGCAAACCGAATATAGGATGATGCCCTCTTTGTTCACTGTTTTTGCAGCATCTTTTAGTATATCAAGTTGAATTTGTGGGAAATTGCCTGGTCCCTCTACGTATTTTGCTTCTGGGTTTCTACGTGCGGCACCAACGCCTGTACATGGTGCATCAACAATTATTACATCAAACTTTTTTTTAGGGGGTTCCTCTTCAACTACGAGGTTTGCATTGTATTCAAGGCCTCTCTGTTTGATTGTTTCTCTTTTCTTAGGATTTATGTCATATGAGTGCAAGGTTTTCTTGTTTTTTGTTATCGATGCTATTGTAAGTGATTTACCGCCGTTACCAGCACAGAAATCAAGGATGCTATCACCTAGGTTTACTGCTAGGTGTGATATGAGTTGGCTGCTTTCATCTTGTACATGGGCGTATCTGTTCTTAATCGCGGATGAGTATCTACCGTTTGATGTTGTTAGAACAGCTGTTTCTAGTTGTGATTGTTCTGCCGGTAGTTTTTCTTTTCTCAGTAAATCTATGACCTCTACCGGGCTACTCTTGTTAAGATTTACACATAGTGTTGTCGGTGGTCTCTCGTTTAGGTATTTTGCTAAAGCCTCACGTTTTTTTAGAATTTTGGCTAGGTATTCAGAGCATGAATATTTGTAATCAAAAGGAATATCTTTTGCTCCCATGTGTGCTTTTACAATAGCTAGCTGTACATAGGTTTCTGGGATTTTATTAATGCCTCTTTCTCGTATTATATTGTCATATAGTTTTTTCCATCTTACCACATCGTGGACTATCTCAGCTACATTGTCCCTTTGCTCTAGTGTTAAATTAGATAATGGTAATATGTCCCTCAGACATCTACTCATATTGCCTTTTTCCAGATATTTTGCTATTATCTTTGTTGCAATTTTATCCATCATCTTAGGTTACACCTATAGGTTATCCCCGTAATAAGTTTTTTTAGGATTTATACGGGTATTGCATTAAGTATATAACCCGGTTTTTTATTCTCATCTCTCGATGGAACTATCTAAAAATGAAAACAAGGTTAGTATAGAGAGCGTAGGCAAACAAGCGATTCAGGATGAAAAAAGGCTTGCTAAACTACTCGATGAGGCTCTCTCAAAACACGAGGATGTTAGATATAACAGTTTTAAGACTCTGCTTTTCATCTGTGAGGAAAAACCAGGGGTTTTATATCCTAAGTGGGATTTTTTCTCAGGTTTACTTGAAAGCGATAACGCTTATCATAAACAGGTAGGCATGTATCTTATCGCCAGTCTAGTGAGTTTTGATTCACAAAACAAGTTTGAGAAGATATCTGATAAATATTTTGATTTATTAAACAGTACCAGTGTTATGAATGCAGGTCATGCTGCATTAAATGCTGGTAAAATCGCTAAAGCGAAACCTCAGCTGCGCGGCAGAATAACTGAACTGTTGCTCAATATGGATAAAACCTATCCTGTTAAAGAACGAGTGGATCTCGTTATAGGATACGCTATAGATGCCTTCGACATATATTTTGGGGAAGCAGAAGATAAAGACAGGATAGTTGAGTTTGTCATGAGACAGATTGATAGCTCAAGTTCTACTACTAAGACGAAGGCAAAACAGTTTTTGAAAAAATGGGAAAATCATCTGAGATAAAACTTTTTATTACAATGGACACAAGCCGGGACGGATGCAGTTGACATTTCAAGTCCAACCCTAAAAAAAGCTAAAAAACTATGTTTTTTGTACGTTTTTTCAGGCTGAAATGAAATCAGTGTAAAACTTCCAAGGAATTTTATATCTTATTCTACAAGCGCCTGTGATTCTATTTTAATCCAAAGAGCGTTAAACCATTTTTGTAAAGGCAAGTCTTTTGATATATTTTTATTCCATGCCTCTTGGATTTCGCCCTTTGATGATTTTGCGTTGAATGAATCTGAAAGACAAAACCTACTCCATCTCTCCATATCATCATATATTTTATCAAAACAATTTCCACATACCATAAACCTTGTTCCTAATGCAGGGTGGCGATACCCTTGTAAAATACCCAAATTCTTCCTACATTCTTCACATTTCACCATATTTATTTCACCTACTAAGACAACAGCGTCTAGATTACATAAAAGAATTAAAACAAAAATCTCAAAATGTTCGCAAAAAACGAAAATATGAAACTCTCATCCCTTGTTCTTTATAATAGGCATAGCAACTACTTATCTTAAATAGTTATGTATTGTAATTGCTTTGATGATGTATTTACCTGTTTTTCTTGAGTTACTCTTTGCTTAGTGGAGTTGAAATTAAATCAGTGCTTATGATGATTCGAAAATGGTCGTAAAGATTTGCCCTACCATTTTCTTTTCATTTTCCCTCTTTCAGTTTCATCTTCGTCTCTATCAGCATCTACCTTTGTTTTCTCCAAGTACTCATCTAAGCACAATTTACAAATAGCAACAGTTTCTGATCCATTGGCACCTGCCGTATAATGAATGGTTATGTCATCTGCCTGAAAAACTTTACCACATAAATTACATACAAATTTCATTTATTTCCCCTCATTTTTCTCGTGATTTATTGTTTTTTATGTAGAAATTCGTCATGTAAATTATTTGTCTGCTATATGGTCTTTCTTCTTCTTTCGCGAGTTTTTTGATTAGCGCGTTTTCTTCCTTGGTTAAAGATATGTTCATTCTTATCCTTTTTTCCATGTTTTACACAAACATGTAATAAATCTACACACTTATATGTTTATGTACACAATGGTATATACTGCCTACTGCATACTACCATCATCCGACAAACTTCGGGAGGACAGGTGAAAACAATGAATATGGAAAGAGAATTTACAAACTTTGAGACAGAGATGAGCTGGAGGAATCGAAAACGACTTCAATTATTGGACGCAAATGACTTTCGAAAAGCAACATTTACAAGATCGGATGGATGAGTTAACGCATTTAACGCTGAAAACTAAGAAATTGAGATAAATAGAAAGTAAGGACGATTATATCGTCCAAATCTCTTTTTTAGGAGAGAGAAAAACTATGACAAAAGTTTATACATGTGTTTATTGTGAGAAAAAATTTAGAACACACGTATAAACTTAATCGTTAGGAGGAAAATATGCCGAGATGCCCGTATTGTGGAGACTTTTTAAGGAGCGGAAGAGCCCTAAAAAAGCATTTGCCAAAACGGTTTGAAAGACCAAAATGCAATACATGAATGAGATAATTGTTAAGAAACTGTAGATGTGAGGAATTAATTATGGAAAAATTAATCGCTTTTGAAAAGCACAAAGAAGAAACGAAAACTTTCAGTCAACGTATCGAAAAGGCGTGGAAAAATATCAATGATATAAAGCTGAAAAAGACGAAGAAGGAATAGCCATCTTTTGATAGTTGAAATAATTATAATTTTAAGGAAAGCGGAGGTGATATAATGACTACTAAATTGAAACGATTAAAACAGAAAACTAAAAAAAACAAAAGACAGCGTCGCATGGCAAGATAAAGAGTTGAAGCCAGATATCCCTGCAAACGCACTGATACCTCTCACTTTTTTGCCCAAGTACAAACCCTGATAGAAAACTCGAGTCGAGTAGGGTTAACAGAATTTATGTTTGGTTTAAGCAAGGCATGCGAGTATTTTTGTAGAAATGAGATCAGTGTAAAAGATGCAGAGGATGGGTACAGTATTCGAAGTTTAAATCGCCAATCTCTAAGACTGCACCGAGATTCTGTCGTTGTTCAAGGTCAGTTTATAATTGTTTCTATCTTTTGACATTGATAGCTCTAAGAAAATCTAATCAATGATATTTGTATTAACAAATCGGCTTGAATATCTAATATTTGGTTTTTCGTAGAGTATCGTTTTACTCTTTCTAGATATCAACAATTTTTGCAGATTCTTTGTTCCATTTTTCATTTTATTTTCCCTCCTGTTATTTTGATATAACGTTGTCACAAAACTTAGCGAATTAAAAGAGTCCAAGATAGTTCTGGTAAATATTTTTAATACCAAGACAAAACTGGATTCAGAAAAAACCCCATAGTAATGTACTTATCAATATTATACTAGCAATTGGGTAGTATTAATAATTATGCTATGAAAAACGTTGATACATTAAAAGTACGAAAAATGAACTTAATACCACCGGTTAATTTTACCGCCCTTTCTTACTAACATCTCTCCGCATTTAGGACATAATATATTTTCTTGCCCTCTGTTGCAGACACTATCTTTATCTACCTTAGCAGAAAAAGGTAACTCCCATCCACATTTTTTACATTTAATATTAATCATATCATATCTCCTCTTATCAAATATTTTGTTGCCATGGTTTTTATTGCTACGATTGATTGCATGTTCAAACAACCAATACCGTAACTTAATTCAATACTTATAAATTTTTCATTACCTGATTCTTTTGTAAGTCAGGTTATATTTAATTTATGTTTCAGTATTGTGTTTTTTAGCTTAAAAAGCAACATTTTTATTTTGTAATAAGTTATCTAAAAAAGCGTAAAACATAGAAATAAAATCATTCTGATTTTCTTCTGTTAAACGACCGCGATACTTATTGTTTAGGGCCCGAGCCGGGATTTGAACCCGGCACAAAGGATCCACAGTCCCATATGTTACCAGACTACACCACTCAGGCCATAACCGTTTTTGACGCATGGCAATATTTAAAAGAAATATTTAAAGTATATGTATCATAATCTCGACAAAGTAAAATAAGAAAAATCTTATAGCTTTTCTTTAAGCAGGGGTAGCCAAGCTTGGCCAACGGCGCAAGATTCAGAGTCTTGTCCTGCAGAGGTCCAAGGGTTCAAATCCCTTCCCCTGCACTAACTTATAAAAAATAGGTATCGCAACTGCTTTATAGAAAGTTCTTATTAACAACATCTGAAGAAAATGCTCTATAACATACTTCTAATACTGGGCATAACAGCTGTTATCGGGGAAACAGTTCTGATTATCTTATGGTTTTATGCAAGATTCAGTTACAGGAAAGAAAAAACACTAGATTACACACCAAAAACATGTGTAATTGTTCCATGTAGAGGAAAAAACAAAGATCTAAGAGAAAACTTAGAAGCCATCTGCAATCAAGACTACCCTGATTTTAAGGTTATTTTCGTAATAGATTCTCAAAAAGATACAGCATACACAATATTAGAAAAAATAGTTAGAACCAGACCGAACACCAAGATCGAACTATCTGATATAATACAAAGTTGCAGCGGCAAAATATCTGCTCTAATAAAAGGGGTAGAGAAAGCAGGTAATGCAGAGGTTTATGTTTTTGCTGATTCAGATATTAAACCACACAAAGAATGGCTGAGATATCTAGTGGATAGATTAAAAGAAGATGGTGTAGGTGCTACTACAGGTTTCAGATGGTATTTCCCACATAACAAAACCTCTTCTTTGATATCAGCGTGGAATATGGTATCAATCGTTGGGTTGTTTTATTCTATATCTAACTACACTTGGGGAGGTTCAACGGCAATCAGAAAAAAAGCATTCGATGAGATAGATGTTAAAAGCAAATGGAAAAACGCTTTATCAGACGATCTTACTTTAACGGAGACGCTTAAAAACAAAAAATACAAAATAAAATTTGTTCCACAATGCATAATAGAAAGCCCTGCAGATGAAAACATAAAAAAATTTATTCGGTGGGGAAGCAGACAACTAACCTGGATGCGTTGGTACTACCCATCATTATGGATTCTTTCCATTATTGGATTCGTAGGCGCTAATGTACTAACATGCAGTGGCTTCATACTACCATTCATAGGCTTTACTTTACCGGGCTTACTATTTATTTCGATGATTTTTCTTGAGATGATTTTTGGCTATGTTGGATTTACTACAGTGAAAAAAATGATGGGTTACAAAAAGGATAGATTCGGTTCTGCTTTTTACTATGCATTGATGATGCCTGCTGTGTTTTTCCTCTTGGCATATAATATGTTTATGTCTACATTCACACACGAAATAGAGTGGTGCGGAAGAACCTACAAGAAATCCGATGTCATCAAGAAATGATATTCTATCTTTTTTTCTAGAACCTGTTAATATGCACAAGATCATCTAAACGTCTTTTAGGGACATGCAGAACACCCTTTACATCTCGCCAATATTTAACAGAATCCTTGAAATCCTCTAAAACAGGATACTCTGCTTTGTAGCCTAGCGCTATAATAGAATCCACTTGTAACTCTTCAGGTATTTCTAGTACCTCCTGAACCCTTTTTTTATCTATATTACACAATATACAGCTGCCTATGCCTTCTCCCTCAGCTGTTAACACGATGTTCTCGGAGGCTAGACTAACATCCCTCTGATAATATTTGTTGTTTATATCCCTAACAAGAAGTACAATGTAAGCAACTGGCCTCTCCTCTGTGCTAGGCGTCCATTTGGGGGTTATATAACCAGCCCAACCAATTGTCTCAAATATCATAGAGCATAATTCTTTGTCTGTAACAATAAAATACTCCAAGGGTTGAAGATTTGCGGCAGATGGGGCTAGCCTAGCAGCATTAACAAATTTTTTAAGTAAAACAGGAGAAACCGGTTTTTGTTGAAAACGTCTAATTGATCTACGTGAAACTATAGAATCATACACATCCATGGTATTTACCTCAAAACCAATAACAAACATTAAGAATAAATAAATTTTCTGAAAAAACAAAATTAAAAAAAGCATTACGCTTTAACTTGTTATATAAAACGGGGTTTTTAAATGGCTAAAAGAATTAAGGCTTTTGTTAGAACAGCAACCAAATCAACAGAAAAAAGCCTTGTAGAAAACGCAAAAAAACTAAGAGAAAACCCCCATGTAATTCTACCGAAATGCACAGATAACTACTCAAAGAAATATTTTGGAAAAATAGAAAAAACCTTGAATAAAGTTCACAGGTTTGGAGATGACACAAAAAAACTCGAGAAACTATCAAAAAAAAGAGGTTTAGATGGAGCATTGGCTGGGACCCTGCTTATATCACATTCAGAAAAAGCACCATACCTGGCAGTTGCCCAGTTTCTCACCGGTGATGTAACATATGCGCAGAGAGGAAAAGCAGATAAAGAAAAACTTGTCGCAGTGCAACATTTTGATGACCCTATGTTGAGACTATTAGGGATTAAAGATATTGCAATGAAAAAAAGGCTTCATGTTTATTCATGGGAAAAAGGATTTGTTTCCACCGGTTTCAAACCAAACCCGCCAGAAGATTTCGTAAATTTTATAATAGATAAAATAGATTTATCTAAACAAAAAGGCGTTGTTATCTGCGAGCATATAAATCCTGAAAGTGCAAAAAGTAAAGAGGTCATCAGAAAAAATTATCTTAGACTACATTGGAAGTCCGCAGACACAGTGTTTGCTATATGTGAAGATTGCGCTAAATCAACAGATAACACAATTTTTAGGATAACAAAATATCTTTTAGAACCAAACATATCAGATGATTTTCAGATAGAAGTTATTGGTCAAATTGTAAAACAAAAAGATACGCAACAAAAAACACTTTACCTAGATGAATACCTATCAGGTAAAATAAATGATAGCGAGTTTATAAACAAGAATATAGAGCAGCGTGACAAAGTGATAAAAACATCCGGAGAAAAAATACTGGTTTTAGATGGAGTTTCATATGGCAGAGATGCAAAAGGTTTCATAGAGGCGTTGAAACCAAACAAGTTTGAAAAGATGGGTTTAGAATTCATACTGGAAAAAGTTGATGAACCTGTTGTACTAACCAATGCAACACCAAACAAAGTTTTGGAGTGTTTTTGGAAAAAATATGGTCTAGATGTTATTCTCACAATGATAAATGATGAAAATATAGCCAGAGACATTTTTTCGCTACATGATACGCCATCCAATACACTTGAGATGGCTTTCAACTACAAGGAACGGCAGGCTCTTTTATCTCGCCTTCCCAGATACAGTTTTTTGCCACCTCTGGCGAGATTTGCTGATCATATAGCGAGAACCTACAAGGCATTTGGTAAGGAAAAAGCCCTTAGTGAAATAAAGAAGAGACCTGATGACCCCAAGGGTAGGTCATTGTCATACGCTTTTTTGTTGGTTTTTGAGAAAGAAAAAGAAAAAAAATGGCAGTATTCGAATATGGAAATAGAATATGGTGAATTTCTAAAGGAGCATGTAAAAAAATTGCTTGACTCCAAACCAGAGGAATATAACAATATTTTAAGGGAGTTATTGGCCGCCAGTGGATCTACAGAGAATATAGAACCAGAGACTTAGATATATATTAGCTGCGGGCAAAAAATGTGTTAAAATTCACGATATGTGTGGATATTTCCCATATCTTAATTGAAAGTATGTTCCATGGGTTGTTGTCGACGAAACCTAAGACTTTGCCATATACCTGGGTTTCGTAAATAGGTGTTTCACTCGTGTTTTTGTGCATAACATCGTATTTTTTAATGGGTCCAACACAGTTTATTTGTTGGACTTTGTCGCAAGCTGTTTTTCCTTGGTTAGTACAATATAATATCGTGTCACCGTTTTCTATAGAGAAATTTGGATAAGACGCTTTCTGGAGCAATATATATTTTTCTCGTCCTGTGTCTGCGTATATGGAGTAAATATCCGTCGCGAGGAAGTCGTATACATCAGGGTTTTTGAAAGAGTCCAAGAATGAATCGATGCCAATTATTTGTATTATTGTTATGAATGGTAGGTTTACTATTAGGACAAAAATAGCGAGTTTTATTAGTCTTTTTTTTATCTTGTCCATAGTTTTCTACGAACCTCTTCAATGATATGATGTATCTTGTTAACTTTTGTCATGAATAGTATTTAAAGATTCTTAGATAAAATACCAAAATGGAAAAACGCCAATCCTCCTGTAATAATAATTATAAAAAACCAAAGCTTTATACATAAATAATATATTATAGAAATTAAAATTAGATATGAAATAGAGATGGGATGGAATCTCTACTACAACGTTTAGAGCTAAATATAATTAGAATAATATTACTAAAAAAGATGGGACATAATATTGTGGTGAGAAAAGATGAAAACAATATTAGTTGTTGATGATGAACCAGACGTTAGAGATAGTGTAAAAATCATACTAGAAAAAAAAGGCTACAGAGTAATCACAGCGATAGATGGAGAGGACTGCCTCAACATCCTCCGCGAGGAAAAACCAGATCTCATATTACTAGATATAATGATGCCGGGAATGCCTGTAAGAAATGTTATAAAAGAAATTAAAAACATAAAAATCGCTTTTCTCAGCGTCGTAAGGACCTCTGAAGCAGAAAAACAAAATTTATTCAATCAAAATAACATAGTAGATTTTATTCAAAAACCCTTCGATGTAGAAGACCTAATAAAAAGAGTGGCGGGGATTCTATATGAGCACTGATATAGATATTAAAAAAGAGGGAGAAAACAATCCAAACACATTACTACTAGTACCAGGTGTCAAGTACGATAACATGGTGATAAATGTTGTTAAACAACTTAACAATAAAAAAACATGTTACATCACTCTAAATAAGACTTACGATGCATTAACGGAACTTTTAAAAACAAAAAATATAGATACGGAAAAATTTGTTTTTATGGATGGGATAACAAAAAACGTTAGAAACATTTCAAACACAAATAACTGTTATTTTATAGACCCTCCAAGCAATTTATCAGATTTATCAAGAAACATATATGAATTACTTAAAAACAGATTTGATTACATAGTGTTTGATTCCTTGAGCAACCTATTCGCTTATCAAAAAGAGAATGCCATAGAATATTTTATTCAAAACCTCATCAACATACTTGAGGAGAGCAACTGCCGAGGAGTATTTTTTGCTTTGAAAGACTTTAAACCGTATCTACCAAGCCCTTTAATAAAATTGGATAAATTAAGCTTGTCTCAGGATGAGAAAAGATCTCTACTAGAAGGTTCATATATGTTCACAAGCAGGATGACCGAAGGAATGACAATCTTTGATGTTGATGAAGAAGGAAACATAGAGGTATATGATGGGTATCGATGAGGAATCAAAGATTAAAAAAAAAATTTTCTTTAGTATAAATCAAAAACTTACGCTACTCTTTGTGATAGTAGCACTGATAGCACCAACCTTAGGAATTTATTTCTTCTACATAATCTCAACATCAGCCATACCAGAACTTCAACCGGAACAAATCAGCCTGATAACAATCACTGCGATTTTGATAATAACAATCATCGCTATCGACGCAGGAATAATAGGTTTTCTAGTATCGAGATCCATATCAAAACCGATTAAAGAATTATACAAGGCCACAAAAGAAGTAGAAAAAGGAAATTTCAATGTAAGAACAGACATAAAAACAAACGATGAGATACAGCAGCTTTGCTATGCTTTTAATAACACAACAGCAGCATTGGGAAAAATGGAGGAAGAACGAAGAGATATAGAAAGCACAAAAACAGAATTCCTGAGTATAACCTCCCATGAACTAAGAAGCCCGATGACACCAATGAAAGCGCAACTGCAGATGCTGTGGAACGAGTATTTTGGTAAACTAACACAGGAACAAAAAGAAAGTTTAGCAATAGTAATTAGAAACGCTGATAGACTTGACAAAATAATATCAGATTTCCTAGAGATATCGCGGATAGAAGCAGCTAGACTGAAATTTGTTTTCAGAGAAACAAATCTAAGAGAGACAGTTATGGAAACAGTGGAGTTAATGAAGGGATTCGCTAACGAAAAAAACGTAAAACTAATCACGAAAATTGAGCAGCTACCAACAATAGATGCTGATCCAGATAGAGTGAGTCAAGTCCTGAGAAACCTCATAAATAACGCTATAAAATTCTCAGAAGATAACAGCGAGGTAGAAATCGGCGCTGAAGCAAAAGATGACTTCATATTGTTTTATGTTAGAGATAATGGATGTGGCCTATCATCTGATAATCAGATAAAAGTTTTCGAACCGTTCTATCAAGTTGAAAAAACAGCATATAGGAAATATGGCGGAACGGGCTTAGGTCTAACCATATGCAGAGGGATCGTAGAATCACAAAAAGGAAAGATATGGGTTGAAAGCAAACCTGGTGAAGGATGCACTTTTTATTTCACCGTCCCACATGAACCAGTTAGAGAGACAAAACCAATAAAGGATTTATTCTCACCAAGAAATACTATAAAAAACAAAAAAGAAACAATAGAAATAATAGAAAATAAATGCACTGAGATCGAGTTTGACTCGATGTTTTTATCTGACGAAAACGCAAATATTTTGGATTGCAACGAAAAACTCCTTAAGCGACTTGGCTACACAAAAGATGAGATGCTTTCTTTGAACATGGCGGATTTTGATGCCCTGGAATCAAAAAATGATATTATTAACAGGATAAACGAAGCTAAAAGGATAGGTACTATCAATTTTAAAACCATACACAAAAAGAAGGACGGCTCCGCTATCCTCGTCCATGAGACAATGCAGTATCTCAAGGATAAAAACATCTTTAAATGCATAGTAAAAGAAGACTAGATAACAAACTTCTAGAAATCGTGTTTTCCAGATGTAAGTAACCGACTTTTTTTAATACCATCAAATATTTATTCTGATTACATATGACGGGGTAGGTGTGATAGCTTATGATAAAGGCATCTAAACGTTCGCACAGCGTATCCTACGCTATAAGAGATGTTCTATTACCAGCAAACGAGCTTGAAAAAAAAGGCATAGAGGTCTTGAAGCTTAACATTGGAGATCCTAATGCATATGACTTTGATACACCAAATCATATAAAAGATTCTCTGTACCAAGCAGCAAAAGATGGATTCAACGGCTACGCACCTTCAGAGGGATACAAAGAACTGCGTCAGGCTATAATTGATAGAGAAAAAAAACGTAACAATGCTGACTACCGCCTCGATGATGTATGCGTAACTACTGGCGTCACAGAGGCTCTGCAGATTCTTCTTAACGCATCTCTAGACCCAAATGATGAACTATTGATACCTGGCCCAACCTACCCGCAATATACACTTATCACACGTGTAAACGATGCTTTACCAATATCTTATCGTTGTATAGAGGAAGAAGGATGGCAGCCAGATGTAGACCAAATTAGAAAAAAGATCTCCAATCGTGCAAAAGGTATAGTAGTAATAAACCCAAACAACCCAACAGGTGCCCTATATTCAAGAAAAGTAATCAAAGAAATAATAGATATCGCAGGGGAATACCAAGTACCAATCATATCAGACGAAATATATGATGATTTAACATTCGATGGACAGCAATGCGCAACTGCGTCACTAGCAAAGGATGTACCAGTAATAACCTTCAACGGCTTTTCAAAAGTTTATCTAATGCCAGGTTGGCGTATAGGTTATGTACTATTCCATCACTCAGGTGAACTAAACGAAGTACAAGACGCTTTTATGCGTATAGCCCGCTCAAGACTTTGCGCAAGCTCCGTGTGCCAAAAGGCGTGCGTACAAGCACTAAAAGGGCCACAAGACCACATAAAAGAAACTAATAAAAAACTTAGAGAAAGACGTGATTTTTCATATAAGAGACTTAACGAAATCGAAGGAATATCAACAGCAAAACCAGATGGCGCTTTCTACATATTCCCAAAAATAGAGGCCATGGAAAAAGGACTCTGGAGAGATGACAAAGAATTCGTATTAGATCTATTACACGAGGCGCATGTTTTGGTTGTAAACGGATCAGGATTCTGTACTATATATGGAAAAGGACATTTTAGAGCGGTTATTCTACCGCCACTGGAAACGCTAGAAAAAGCTTTTGACAAACTAGAAGCTTTCATGAAAAAAAGACTAAAGTAAAAATCATATTTTCATGGCGAATACAATCTTTTCAATATTATGAGTGATACACAACACCCCATACCAAACACGTTAGCAACTATGATTGGTATGGCACTAGAAAGAATACCATAGCCAAACCAAAGTGACATACCAACAGCAAGTAATGTAGGCATATAATAAGAGACATCATCAAGCTTTTTTGTTCTATAACCCCTAATCAACTGTGGAATAAAACCAATTGAGGTTATGGCCCCTGCAATTAACCCAAGAATATTCAATGTAATGGAATCCATCTTGATGTTACCTCATATAAAAAACCATATTAAATTTTTCTAGAATAAGAGAATAAGTTTTTGTATAGAAAGCTTATGCATACCTGCTCCGGGGCCCGTGGGGTAGCTTGGTATCCTTCTAGCTTGGGGTGCTAGTGACTTGAGTTCAAATCTCAACGGGCCCACTCGTATGTAGGGATTTACTATCTCGTTAATGAAAAGTTTATGATGTTTTTTACTTTCGTGATCGTTCAATCATTCCCATGAGAAGTAACCCGCCAAGTAATACACGCCGATCAATATTTGCAGGTACATTGAGACAATTGAGCTCCCAGATGTCACCAATTATCTTGAATTGCTGATTGATCTCGGCGATAGGAATGTTATTTAATTTGAGTGTCATTTTCTCAGGCACCAATCCACCTAAAGGCACATATTTTCTTACGAGACCACGTCCTTCAGATTCATGTATGCCACCGATAAGCTGGTTATTGGCATCAAATACATCCCATTCATCCCATGCGAACGCAGACATCAACGCCTTTCTTTTTATAGAACCGAGTTCTGTGTTCGTTTGTGAATCTATAATCGCAAAAGTACCCCAAGCATCCATGATCTGCTTTTGTTGAATTTTAAACAGCTCTTTGTCCATGTTTTCATTGGAGAAAATTCGTATATCTTCTTTGAATTTGAAGAGTTTTTGTTTACTGAAACCAAGCATAGTTCCGTTTTTATCTTCAATCCAATACTTATTACCGACGGTTAATGATTTTTTCCGTATCCGATAAAAATTCTGGTTCCATATAGCTGGGCCAACATCTGTCATTTTTAAATCCACCTTACACTCATTCCTTAATTATCAATTTTAATATGTTAGATTGAATCCATTATCTGTATTTAACATTACGGTAAATGAGTTGTTTTATTTAACTCGAATCTCAACGGGCCCATTATTCAAAAAACAATATTTCAAAATAGAAAAGAATATAACCTCATTTTGTTATATGGAATTTTGGTGATGTGGATGCAGAAGACGCTCTTTGATTTTATCGAAAATGACGACTCTGACGAAATACAAAAAAGTTGGGGTTAAAAGAAGTAAATATTAATTTTCTATACGATTTTCCAATTTTAAAAAGCATTAGATTTTTTGAGTCTTGTTTTCCCAAAGTCTCCATAGTCCTATTGAAAGAAGAACCATAAACAATATTATGCAACCAATAGCAATATACAACAAAACCGGATCTTGAATAAAAGCTACCATGGACTGTGCATTTGATGAATCAACTAATGATTCTTCACCGCTTTTTAAAAGCGTATCTCCATCAAGAGCGAGTTGTTTTGCATTATCAATAGCATTCCATTTAATTTCCGAATCTGGAATAAGCTGACCGAAAATATTTTTTATTTGTGTGTTCTGGTTTAAAAACATAGACAGTTTCGACAGGGTATTATTATGAACAGATACATCTCCGATATACCTAAGACAATCAGGCATCGTCGCGTGTACGCTATTTCCTTCTGCAGCATACATCTGAATTGTACTAGAGCCGCCGAAGGTACTTGCAAGTCCTACGACCTTTCCTCTAGCAAAATTAATTAATTGTATGATACCAAAAAAAAGTGAAATAAATGTAATACTGAATAAAACGACTATCCTTGAGTTTTCAGGGTGAAGCAAGCCTTCGCCCTTCCACGTAAGTTTATAATAAACCCACTTATGGCCCTCGCGTTCATTTTTCTTTATCAAACCCACTTCATTCAACTTTGTCAGATGCTCATGAAGTGTTGCCTTGTTAAGATTCGTAGCCTTGCATATATCGTTTAAACTCATGTTTTTACCATCTAGGGCTCTAAGTATGTCTAGTCTAGTATCAGACGCAAGTGCCTTGAATGTCTCACGATCAAGTGTAACTTTTGGCATATCAATAGTATATTTATCCTATAGTCGTTTAAAAACTGTTTGTTTTTGTTCGGAAATTTCCGAACGTTATCTTTCTTTCCAAGATAAGTTTCTTATAAAAGGAAAATAAATCTACATCCTGTTTATCCCAGTTCATAGGTTGTCGCGCCTGTAGATCTCCGTGAGATTTAATATCCCATATTGATTTTTCTTGTACTATGCCTGTTTCTGTGCCATAATAAATGATAGGCGGCTGATCCACAGAAAACTGGATTTGTGCCGCTGCTTTTAGTTTATCTTTGTCATTCTTACATTGAAACAGAAAACGATTTGTATCATGATTATCTAGAAATGCTGGCAAAAAATAATTTTCAGGAAAATGTTTGTAATGTTTTTTGATATTTTTATCAAATTCATTTTTTGAAATCCGCGAATATGCTATGTAGTTTCTTATGATTTCTTGAAATTTGAAATCCAAAACACCATCTAATACGTCGATGTATTCTTTCAGTAATTTATCTGATGCTGCATCACAAAATAACCATTTTAAAAATTTATGATTAATGTTTATCGTGTTTAATTCATGTTTTTTTATTCCCATCATCCAAGCTTCGCCGATAAGAATAGAATTTGGATAATTTGTTTTTATTTCTTTTGTGAATTGCTTCCAGAATGAAAGTATTGGACCTATAACGTGATCAAGTCTGAAACCATCAAATCCCAAACCGAGCCAGTATTTAGCCGCGCCAATTATATGATCTTTTACTTGTAGGTTTTCAAGGTTTAGTTTAGGGATATCTTTGATGCTTAGAAAACACATGTATTCATTAGGCCAATTTGTAAAAAAGAACCAGTCACGATACTTGCTGTTTTTGTCCGATTGAGCATCCTTGAAATATGGGTGTTCTTTTGAACAATGATTTGGTACAAAATCTGCTATTATGTGCATATCATTTGTATGCGCTTTTTTGATAAGTTCTTTAATATCATCCAGTGTTCCAAAATGTGGATCTACCTGGAAAAAATCCGTTACATGATAACCATGATACGCGCTAGTCCGATAGAAAGGCGATATCCAAATAGTGTTAACGCCGAGATCTAGTAGATATGATATTTTTTCTGTTATTCCTTTTATGTTGCCACCCAAGAATATTGGTTTGTCACAGTTTTCTGTATTAGTAAAACCAGAGAACCTATCTATCAAGATGTGGTAGATTATTGCATTTTTGAACCAGTGATTACTACCCATGTTCATCATAATATTTCATCGTCTTTTTATACTATTCCTGATTATTTTACCTTGGTTTTTTATAATAGAAACTGTGTATATGTTTTGTAAATAATTTAGGAACAAAGTTTGTGGTTACTGAGGAGAGATAATGATAAATAACATAATTAACCCAACGCCAAAAATGGCGTTAGATTTCATTGAAACATATCATAAATCTAAACCAGATAAAACAATGCTTGTTCTAATCGGTGACTGCATGATTGATTACCAGGGTCGTGCACGTTCTTTACTTGACTGGGGAGAACGTGTCATAATGATAAAACAGGATGGAACCGTTTTGGTTCATCAGCCTGTTATGCGTGAGCCTGTGAACTGGCAGCCAGCTGGCACAAAAACAGAGTACAACATAGAAGATGATCATCTTTTACTAAGGTCTTATCACAAAAAACCTCCTGAAAAGATGAATATAAAATTCCGTGACATAAAACTTCTAATAGCAACATCATTGAGAGATAAAGCAAACCTAGTTATAGCTGGGATGGAAACAGATGTTGTAAACCAGATAATAAGCGACCCGGACATGATAGAAGAAGGACTACGTATATCAAAACGTGAAAAACACGTGAAATCAGGTATAATTGACCTATTCGGCTACGATAAAGAACACACACCTGTTGTTATAGAAGTGAAACGTAGCTTAGCGAACATAAGTGCCGCACAGCAACTAAGAATGTATGTGAGCGACATAAAAAAAGATGTAGATGAGGCTAACGTCAGAGGGATACTTTGTGCTCCACGTGTACCAGATATGGTCAAAAAACTTTTATCTGACTACGATTTAGAGTGGAGAGAAGTAGAAAGACAAATTATCTTACCTGACGATTTACAGAAAACACTAAAAGAATTCTAAAAATCTTATCCATATTGTTTAAATATAACCTCCTTATTCCCCTTTTCAATGGCACTGTGGCAAGGAAAAGCTAGAAGATGTAAAACAGGGCGAAGGATTCGATACGCCCGCAGCAAAAGAAGGTTTGAAGTAGGTGGAGAACAAACCCTAACAACAATAGGTGAAAACACAACAAAAATGGTTAGAACCAGGGGAAACCACTCAAAGACTAAAGTCAAAACCGCAAACACAGCGTATGTTTTAGATAAAAAAACAAATAAAACCACAAAAACAGAGATAATAACAGTATTAGATAACCCAGCAAACCCGCACTACATAAGAAGAAACATAATGAACAAAGGGGCTATAATAAACACAAAAATAGGCAAAGCAATGATAACATCACGTCCTGGACAAACCGGTGCTATAAACGCTGTATTAATAGAAAAATAATCACACTGTGATTTGTTTATGGTTTCTAAAGACGAAGGCAAATATGTTATTTGGCCTGTCTATTTTGACAAAACACTTACCAGAGTGGAGGGTAGACGGGTTTCAAAAAAACACGCTGTTGAAAAACCTGATATAGAAAGCATAATCAAATCAGCAAAATCACTTGGACTTAACCCGGTTTTAGAAAAAGATTCAGCCCATCCCTCAAAACACTGGAAAACAGATGGTAGAATACTAGTTGACAAAAAAGGGCCAAAAAGCAAACTGCTAGTACAAATCTCTAACCGTCTTGGATAAATATATAACATTATCATTGCATTCTGGCAAAAAAAGGAAATTTAGAAATTTGGAGTTAATTTAATGGAATCAAATGACGCACTCTATGACCAAGCAAGCACGATATTCTCCCCAGATGGAAGATTATACCAGGTAGAGTATGCTCGTGAGGCGATAAACCAGGGGTCAACAACACTTGGTTTGAAATACAAAGACGGCGTGGTGTTAATTGCTTATAAAAATTATCCATCACACCTGATTGAAATACAAAGAATGGAGAAAATATTCCAAATCGATGACTATATTGGATGTGCATTCGCAGGACTATCCGCTGATGCACAACGTCTAGTAGAATTAGCACAAGAAGAAGCCCAGGCAAACAAAATAACATACGACGAAAACATAACCATAAAAATACTAACCGATATAATATGCGAATACAAGCATGCATTCACACAGTACGATGGGATTAGACCTTTTGGTGTAGCACTTATCATAGCTGGGATTGACCAAACCGGTAAAAGACTATATTCAACAGATCCATCTGGAGCATTTCTTGAATATAAAGCCATATGTGAGGGAGCAGGCAGCGCCGATGTGATGACTCACCTAAAAAACGTATACGAACACGACCTAAGCCTTGAAAATGCAATTGATACAGGTCTTAAAGCCCTCCAGAAAGTAAACAAAAAAAAGTTGAATGCGGAATCCCTAGAGATAGCGATAATTGACAAAAAGAAAAAATTCTACAAACTAACAAACAAAGAAATAAAAAATATAATGAAAAAAAACTAGCAACACTTTTTATTTTCCTTTTCTAATCGTTCTAAAAAAGTGATGACCTCTAGATTTTGGAAACATAGCTTCTCCAACAGAACGAACATCCTCAACCGAATAAAACGCATGCGGATGAATCTTATTTATATGAGCCAAAACCTTGTGAAGATCACCTCGTTTTATAACAGCAAAAACAATTTTCACCGGACCCTTAACACCTTCTGCATCATGTGTAGTAACACCATAATTCTCAGATTTTAGATATTCAATCAATTCGTTATGATCATGCCTTGCGATAATGCGAACAAGTACTAAACCTATAGACAATTTTTCCTCAATTAAAATACCAAGAAGATTACCCATCGCAAAACCACCAGCGTACGCAAAATAGCAGGCGATATTACCTAGGTTCTGAATAATCTGCCCAATAGCAAGCAACCATATATTAATTTCAATAAAACCAATGAGCGGAGCAAGATACTTGACTCCTCGGGAAATAAATATAATCCTGATGGTACCAAGAGAAACATCAATCAAACGTGCAAAAAAAATGAGACTAGGTAGAATTACCCATTTGAAAACATCTGAGTTATAGAACGTCAACAAGTCCATGAGCGATCCCATCTAAGTAATTATTAAACTTTGAAATTAAAAACATTAATTTAAACTTAACGTAACTAACGCATATCAGGTTCTACATCCTCGATGTCATCTACGTGACTGTTTTTTTCGGAGAGCCTGCAGCTTTCGCATTTTCCAAAAGCTTCTTCTTCAGGTGCTAGTTCTTCACCGCAGATACTGCAATATTCAGTCATAGATTTTTAAATCCTCCAAACATTTTTATTTTATGGATACTATTTTTATATTAATTTCAGGCTCAGATAGGGTATGATAGTAATCTTTAAAAAACTTCTTATCCATGAAAAGTATTCAGGGGCGCTACAAAAATGAAAATGCTAATTAACGTCTAATAATATTAATTATGTAATATAGGGTGGTTTATGAAAAAGAAGAAAAAAGAAGAAAAGCAGAGGAAAAAAAAGAGAATCACTGTCGGTAATGATGAGTTTTGTTCTAAATGTATGGACTGGCGGGAGTACGATGATGATGGTAGATGCAAAGTTTGTGGTAAACATATAAAAAAGATACAAGGCCACAAGTCTACTTATGATGAGTACAGGATAGAGGGTGTCGCTGACGAAATCGATGAAGAAATGACTGAGAATGAATTTGAATAAAAAATTGTTTTTTGTGTATATTTTTTGAAAATAATAACAATATTAGTATTAACATTTACTAAGTAAATTTTGTTAATTTATAAAATTAATTAGTTAAGTTTTAAACTTAAATTTAAATATTTTTGTTAACATGGCACATACTTTCAATATGATTTCATTGACAGAATATATCTATCACGTTTAGTAGAGTTTACAATGATAGATAATATTTATCATACATTATACCTATTTATCTCGTACCAAAATTACTTGAATACTAGGATATAACAGAGGAGAATATCAAAAAGTATTACAATCAACTTACTATTTTTCTCCTGTAAAAATACAAAAAACACCGAGAATACATAAAAATCGACAAAAAAGCCTGACTTTTAATTAAAAAAAGTAATTTTCCACGATATAAAAAAAATTCGAATTATTGAGTTTGATTTAAAATTGAGGAAAATTTTACGATCTCGTGATTTTCTGAAAATAGTCAAAGTCGGCAAATATTACTTTGATAGATAATATATATCATGTTATTTATTATCACAAAAATTAAAATTTCAGCAAAAATTAAATAGTATTTTTGTATATGTGACATATGTCAAACAACTGACTAAAGTCTAATCTATGAGATGGTTCACATGTCAGATACCTATAAAGTGGCATATTATGTAAGAGTAAGCCGGGAGGAACAAGCTAAAGGCTACAGTCCTGATGGGCAAAAATCTACCTTAGATGTCTGGATAAAGGAAACTGGATGGAAGTGGATGAAAACCTATCAGGATGAGGTCAGTGGAAAAGACATACATAGAGTACGATTTCAAGAAATGCTCACAGATGCAAAGAACGGTTTGTTTAACGGAATTTGCATGCTTGACAACGACAGATTTTCAAGATCGACAAAGGATGTCTTGAATATCATGGATGATCTTCTTTCTTATGGAGTAAAATTACATATTTACAACCTGAGACACATTGATATATACAGCGATCAAGGGAGATTTATTCTTACAAATTTTGCTGCATTCAGCGAATTTTTCAGAGGGCAATTAGCGTCAAAAATCCGTGTTGGTGTAAAACAAAAAATGAAAAACGAATGGTTTGGACAAGCACCATATGGATATACAATTGTTTCTGATGTCGTTGGTAATAGAAAAAGAAACACAAGACTTGTAGAAAATCCTGAAGAACAAGCGATTCTAACAGAGATGCGCCAATTAAGAGAGGAAGGAAAAAGTTACACAGAAATTGCTAAATATCTAAATGAAAAAAGAGTGCCCACACGACTAAAAAGAAATGGGGATGAATGCAGTTGGTACCCAAGTACCGTAAGAAATATTCTTGTGAGACCTCAGGTAGATCTCAATGAAACGAAAGAACCTTGAATTCTCTGATAGTGTAAAGAAAAAAGTAATTGAACGTTCAGGCAATAGATGCGAAAGATGTGGTACAGATTTTGATGAGGATTTTCGGGGAGAATTTCATCATATACTTCCCATTGTTTACGGAGGCGATAATATTAGTGATAACTGCTCACTGTTGTGTCATAATTGCCATCTCGTTGCACCAAATGTAAAAGATAAGAGAGACTTATTGATTTACAAACATTTGTTCTTACGCTTTGCATCATTTAAAGAGGCGGCGCAATACTACGGAGTCACTACCCGATTTGATTTGTATACAAAAGTTGCGTTAGATATTACAAAAATATCAAAGAAAAAATCTTAACTATAATTTTTAAATTGAATTATGCTAGAGTGCTAAGCTATATCATTCAATATTATGAATGATAGACTTTATCTATCAATATATGTGCTTGCCGTGCTATTTATTAACATCATAAATTGTATGACAATATTTATCACAAAATATTGACAAAATATAGCATGTCACGCTAAGTTAAGTTTAAATATTAATTAATTAACCAATTAAGTAAATTTAGTTAATAAATTAAATATTTGATTTAAATTTATAAAATCAATTATTATGCACAATGAAAAATAAATTAGATGACACGAAATGAACAAAAATTCGGTGTTTGTCGAAAAAATATTACACAACTTTAATTAAACGTTCTATAATTATTAATATGAAATATTTGGGGAGGTAAAGAAGATGAGAAAATTGCTACCATTGTTGGTAGTAGGAATTTTAGTCCTAAGTGGACTAGGAGCTGGTGCATTTTTCAAAAATAAACAATCTTCTCAAAATAGAAGTGAAGAACTTGATCAATATCAAGAAATTATGACAGAAAATACCCTAATTCCCATAGGAAATATTCCTATTCCTGATAACCCAATCTGTGTACAAGTGGCTCAATCATTTATCCCGACAAAAGAAGTACTTACTAAAATTGAGCTATATATCATTAAAAACTCAACTGCAACTTATCCTTTAAAAGTATCTATCAGAGAAGAACTAACAAATGAAGATTTAACCTATATCGATATCGATCCAAGCTTAGTTCCAACTGAATCTTTTGAGTGGATAGAAATTAATTTCGATGATATTGTAATAACTACTGGACTTACATATTATATAGTTACTTTAACAGAAAATATCACAGATAATTTCTATGGTTGGGGTGCAAATAATATATCGGAATCCTATCCCTTAGGCTGTGCATGGATTTCTTTAGACGAAGGTGACACTTGGACTAATGAATCAGTTCCATCTTATCAAAATAGTGTTGATTCAAAAATAAATCAAAATCCAAATCCTAGATTCGATGATACCGTAACGTGGGATATGTGTTTTAAAACATATGGACGGAATAACCAAGCACCACCCGCACCATCAATAGATGGGCCAAATAAAGGTAAACCAGGTGTTGAATACTCGTACACTTTTGTTACAGATGATCCAGATGGTGACGATGTTTACTATTGGATTCTCTGGGGCGATGGTTGTCCAGCGGTAGAATGGATTGGGCCTTATGCATCTGGGGAAGTGGTAACTGTTAAGCATACGTTTACAAAGAAAGGAACATATACGATTGGTGCAAAAGCAAAGGATACTGTCGGGGCTGAAGGCGAATGGGGATATTTGGAAGTCAGCATACCAAGAAACTATGTGATTAGAAACTCGTTGCTCTTAAAGCTCATGGAAAAGTTCCCACATGCATTCCCAGTATTAAGGTATATGTTGGGGCTGTAAAAACCAGCTTAAACCTCTCTTTTTTTTTCTTTTTTTTGTCTTATTTTAATATTGATAGTTTAATAGTTAAGTTTGTAAATATTATAGATTTACTTATTAATGATTAGATATTAACTAACACAAACGTTTTATAGCAAACAAAATTTACACGGACTTTAAAAATTGAATTTAGATGGAGCACAAAAAATAATGTACATCGTTATTGTAGGTGCAGGCGGTATAGGCCAAAAACTAACAGAACTCGCCCTCAAGGACGGGAATCATAACGTGGTAGTTATAGACAGAGACGAGGCAAAATGCGAAGAAATCGCGAGAAAATACGATGTTATAGCTATAAATGCAGATGCAACAAAAGAAGAAACACTAGATGAATCAGAGGTAAAAAAAGCGGACGTACTTGTAACAACAACAAAAGATGATGCAACAAACCTAATGGTTATATACCTAGCAAAAACAAAAAAGGTTAAACATCTCGTATCAGTGGTTAACCAAGAAGAAAGCAAACCTATGTACATGGAGCGGGGTGTAAAAATGATTAAAAACCCTGACATGACAATGGCAGAACACCTCTATAAATCAATTAAATACCCAAATGTAGAGGAACACATGGATGTGGGTAAATTCGCTGAGATATTCAGGTTATCTATATCTTCAAACTCTGAGCTTTCTGGAAAAAAGATAAAAAACATGGGTTTACCGAAAAAGAGTCTTATAGTAGCAATTGAGAGGGATAATAAATTCATAATCCCAACAGATGAGGTGGAAGTGCTTTCAGGTGATAAGGTGACTGTTCTATCACATAAAGATCAAATAAACAAGGTAGCGGCATTGTTCTCCGAATAGGTTAACCTTTCAGTAAATTATAAATAAAAGGTACAAGATGTAGGTGTGTATTTTAACCTAGTTTTGAGGAGTTATTATGACATCAGAAGATCTTAAGAAAACAGGAACAACAACTTTAGGCATGGTATGTAAAGACGGAGTAGTAATAGCGACAGAAAAAAGAGCTACAATGGGCACTTTAATCGCCCATAAGGCAACCAAGAAACTGTACAAGATTGATAACCATATAGCTTTGGCGACAGCTGGTCTGGTTGGTGATCTGCAGGTTCTTGCTCGTTATCTTAGCGCAGAGGCGAATCTGTACAGACTTAAACGAGAGGCGAATATGCCTGTCAGTAGCGCAGCTACCCTAATGTCAAACATATTAAATCAGAGGAAATTTTACCCATATTACGTTCAGTTGATAATTGGTGGATATGATAACAGCGGTGGTCATGTTTATTCTTTAGATGCCGCTGGTGGGGCCATACCAGATAAATACACAGCTGGTGGCTCTGGTTCACCCTATGTATTCGGAGTAATGGAAGACCTTTACAGAGATGACATGACTACCAATGAAGGTGTGGATATAGCTGTCAGAGCTATAACTGCGGCTATGAACAGAGACTCTGCCTCAGGTGGCATGATAAACATAGCAGTCATAACAAAAGACGGATTCAAGGAAATACCTGAAGAAGAAGTTAAAAAACGTATGGAAAAAATAGCGAAATAAGTGTACAACAACGATTGCTATCGTTTCTTGTAATCTATTAAAAATTTATTGTTAAATTGTAAAAAGAGTTAATAAAAGGTAGAAAATGACTGTAGATGATGTTCTAAGAGAAATCAAAGCCAAAGTAAGAAGTGTTATACCACCAAGTATCGATGTATCTGATGTCGAGTTTGAGGGAGCACTTGTTGTTATTTACACTAAGCATCCTAACAAGTTTGCTGCTAACGACGATCTTGTTAAACAATTAGCTAAGATGCTGCAGAAACGTATTGTTGTAAGACCTGACCCTTCTGTTCTCACCGATACTGAAGCGGCAGAAAAAATGATAAAAAACTTGATCCCTAAGGATGCTGAGATAACAAATATTTATTTCCAGCCTGAGACCGGTGAGGTTACTATAGAGGTTTTGAAACCTGGTGTGGCAATTGGTAAACAAGGTTTGCTACTAAATGAGATAAGGAAGAAAATAAACTGGTCTCCAAATATTGTTAGAACGCCTCCTATACAATCCAAGACTGTGCAGGATATACGTGGCTATATCAGGTCGATGAGCGATGAACGTAAAGAGATACTACGTAAGGTTGGTAGACGATTACATAGGGGTGTATCCCAGGGAGATAAGTTCATTCGTATTGTTGCTCTGGGTGGTTTCCGTGAGGTTGGCAGATCCTGTAGTATGCTTCATACTCAGGATAGTAAAATTTTGGTTGATTGCGGTGTTGATGTATCATCCGACAAGAATGGTTCGCCTTACATTCATTTACCTGAGGTTTTACCACTTGAGACTATCGATGCTGTTGTCATAACACATGCGCACCTTGATCATTCTGGTCTTGTGCCATTGTTGTACAAATATAGTTATGATGGGCCGGTTTATTGTACGCCGCCAACTAGAGACCTTATGACTTTATTGCAGATGGATTACCTAAAGGTTGCGGTTGCTGATGCGAAAACCGTGCCTTATTCATCTGAGCATATAAGAAATGTTATCAAGCATTGCATAGCTATTAACTATGGTGACACTACAGATATAACACCCGATGTTAGACTCACTTTCCATAACGCAGGTCATATCCTAGGTTCTTCTATAGCGCATTTCCACGTAGGGGAAGGACTTTATAATATTGCTTTCACAGGTGACATAAAATACGAGAAAACATGGCTGTTTAACCCTGCCGTTAATCGTTTCCCTCGTCTTGAGGCCATTGTTATAGAATCAACATATGGTGGCAGAGAGGATTTCCAACCTAGTAGATTGGAGGCAACAGATCGTTTAAAGGATATAATCCAGAGATGTCTAAAGAAGAAGGGAAAGGTACTGGTACCCGTTTTTGCGGTGGGAAGAAGCCAGGAAGTTATGATTGTTCTTGAGGAACTAATGAAAAGTAAGGAGATACCTAAAGTTCCTGTTTACCTCGATGGTATGATATGGGAGGCTACAGCAATACATACAGCTTACCCCGAGTACCTAAACAACAGGCTCAGGACACAGATATTTCAGCAGGGGGAAAACCCGCTTATATCTGATATTTTCCAGCGTGTTGACAGCCAGGATATGAGACATAAGGTAATCAATGATCCTGATCCGTGTATTGTGCTTGCAACCAGCGGTATGATGAACGGTGGACCTATAATGGAGTATTTCAAAGAATGGGCGCAGGATGAAAAGAACATGATCGCCTTTGTTGGTTACCAAGCAGAGGGTACTCTTGGCAGAAGAATCCAAAAAGGCTGGAGTGAGATACCACTGAATGTTGGTGGGAGTATAGTTAACATTCAGATGAGGATGGGTGTTGAAACCTGCGATGGTTTCTCAGGACATAGCGACAGGAGACAACTAATAAACTATTTGAACAACATGTCACCACATCCGGAGCGGGTCATCTTCGGTCATGGGGAAGAAAGCAAATGCCTGGACATTTCTTCAACTATACACAAAAAAATGAATATAAATACCGCTGCACCAATGAATCTTGAAACAATTAGATTCAAATAAAAAAAAATTATTTTAATGGTTTAGCTAGGTCCCACAGGCTGTTGAATTTACAATCCAACACTTCTATGTCCTCTAGGTTAACATATGCTGTACCAACATATGAAGGCTCAGTGTTTGTTTCAGGAAGAATCTTTATACCGTCCACCGCAATTTCTTTACCGAAAACATAGTTACGAAGAGTACCTGACACATCCTCTGAAAAATAACGTATCTCAATCTTGTCACCATATACTTTTTTCAGCTCACGAGCGGCTTCAATATTAACCTTTGTATCAACTATTAGTTGTACCTTTGTGTCTAAATCCAAGAATTTTTTGAAGTATTTTATAAATGGTTCTTCAAAAAACCTTTCACCGCCAACCTGCATCTTCAAACTGTTGCTCTTATCAAGACAGTTATTAAGAACTGTGTACAAAATCCATTTACCACTATACTGAAGCGTGACGTTACCGTTTCTCTTTAATCTTACGCCATATTTCTCATAGTTGCTGTTATAACATTTACCGTATTCATCCAGACGATTCTCTATAGATCTAAACGTGTCCTCAGCAATAACCTGTTTTAGATCATTTTTTATGTCTTCCCATATCGCCCTAGGGTGAACAGGAAGATAGCTTTCTCTACCGAAATCCTCATCAGCATCGTTTGAAAACAAAACCTTTGCTATAATGCCGCTTTTTAACAGAGAGGCACGACCGGTTTCAAGTGGCCTCCTTGTTATATTAGCCATTTCCTCAGCTACTTTAAGAAAATCGGAGAACTCTTTCGGACTATCCAAAACAAGTGTTACATAATAAACAGCTGCCTCGCGAGGACGATCTATCTTCATCCTCTCAAACATCATCTGAAAATCTTGAATATAATCAAGTTTCACCTTAGTCTTGAATTCACATCCCATCTTATTCCACCAATCCCTATCTTCCTATACAAAACTAACTATTACCTGCTTTGAAAATAACAATATATTTTTGTTTTATATAATTTATGGATGCATAAGCAACTGGATATGCAAAAGTATTTTTACTCCAGTTAAACAAAAAATTTTTACGCATTTTACCACAAAATAAGTGCGAATATTATTTTTATAAACTTAAAAAACCTTCAGAATCTATATCGTCAACATCATAAAAAATGTAATCAAAAAGCCAGTTGTTGTATTTGCCAAGGTAATCTGAGTTGTTCATATCTGATTGAGTTTCATAATATTGTACAAATTTTAACCATACATCTTTCTGTTCGTTCATTAATAATTTAACATTATTTTTGTATCGTTTAAATAAATCAACGTAGGAGGCAAATACAATAAAAGAATCATCAACACCTTTTTTAAAACCTAAATAAAACTCGCTTTTATTATTAATGCTTTTATCAGTTGATTTAAGTATATCTTTTTCCATTTTATGTTTTTTATTTTTCAATGGTTCACATATCATAAATTACCAACCCATCAATATAAAAATAAGAATTTTAACAAGCATGAGAAATATGAAACAGTATATAACTTATCTGCTAAGGATTAAAAGATAGCGCCGTCCGCCGGCATTAAATTGCTTTCTCAGGGGGATTTTGCTCGATAAACCCCCTATTTTTGGCCGTATCGATTTTCCAATCACCTCTTTCTTTTTTTTATTTTTTGAGATGAAATCAGGGCAAAAACCTAGAGGCTGTTTGATTTTCTCAATCAAATTTAATTTTATCTACTTTTGTCCCTCTTCTCTCATGGACTGGACTTGAAATATATGCATTTGTAGAGCTTTGTTAGTTCTAAAATTTTTTTTACAATATCTACATTTAGGCATAATTTCCACTCTTTAAACCATCAATTTCTTTTTGTATTGTTTGAACCCTTTTTTCTATTTCTTCGTCATTCTCTTAGATCTATGTCTTTGATGCTTATGAATATGACTAAAATCAATATTCCTCTTAACCACATCATGTTCTTTTTCAAATTTCTTCTTTTTTGCCATATTGTCCTCATTCAAACCTACAAGTTCATAACAACTATTGGTTTATACGCCTATATCTTTATGAATAAACCATGATTTCATTTATTTCCCCTCATTTTTCTCGTGATTTATTGTTTTTTATGTAGAAATTCGTCATGTAAATTATTTGTCTGCTATATGGTCTTTCTTCTTCTTTCGCGAGTTTTTTGATTAGCGCGTTTT
>Ga0209287_10000135_pt1 | contig 47418 bp, 36 predicted proteins | sample PPLLak3cmMay2015_2_FD_187255 | JGI IMG/M metagenome (GOLD analysis project Ga0209287, IMG submission 187255) | Freshwater sediment microbial communities from Prairie Pothole Lake near Jamestown, North Dakota, USA - PPLs Lake P8 Core (1) Depth... | ecosystem: Environmental > Aquatic > Freshwater... | reverse complement strand
CAATCTAAAGTTCTTTGGTATGAGCAAAATTACAACAAAGAACCCTGTTCTCCAAAGGAATGGGGTGAAAAATAGTTGTATGAACTCATTATCAGGTACATGCAATTATTAGGTTGACGGCTATGCCTTAAAAGGCGGAGTTATTGTGTTAGCTATAATATTCAACCCTTAATTCGCATTAATAATCAGTGAATCTGGTGATTTTGACTTTAAAGACAAGTTCTAGCTTTCAGCTGATCATTACGATTCCTTATTTTGCGATGTTTTTCTTATTCAATAAATCCTTTAATGCGACTTCAACGCTTGTAAAATCAAAACTAAACCCTGCTTGGATTAACCTTTTCGGAGTAATGTTTTGACTAGAAAGGATTACCTCTTCTGCCATTCGCCCGAATATCAACTTTAAAACAAATGTTGGGATTGGAAGCCACACAGGACAATTCAGCAATGCGCCTACTCGCCTAACGAATACCTTAATCGATGTTGGATTGGTGGAGACAAGGTTGTAAATCCCCCTGCATTTATCGTTTTCTAACAAGAAGCAAATAGCCCTTACATGATCCTCCACATGAATCCACGATAAAATTTGGCTTCCATCGCCAAACCAGCCCCCAATAAAAAGTCTAATAGGAGTTGCTATTTTACTCAAAAATCCGCCATCAGGGGCAAGAACAACTCCTGTTCGGATAATTACCAAACGACTTTTCGCCCCCGCTTTTACTGCTGCCTGCTCCCATTGCATTACTACCTTCGAAAGAAAACCTTCACCCGGAAGACCCCTCTCATCGATGGGTAGGTTACTATTAAAGGGGTAAAAACCTATTGCTGATGCTTGAATAAAAACATCAGGAGGGTCAGAGCATTGCTCAATGGCAATGGCAATAGCACTCGTTGTATCAACTCGGCTTCTAAGTATTAACTCTCTTCTTCGGCTAGTCCAACGTGATGCAATTGACTCCCCCGCAAGGTTAATTACTGCTTTCGTACCGTTTAAAAGTTCAGTTAAATAGCCTTTATCATTTCCATTCCAACTCACAACGTCAACATCAGTGTCAAACAATCCTTTTGCTTTAGAAGAATTACGGGAAAGCACAACAGGTCTAAATCCCCTTTCGATCAGAGCATAAACTAGTTGCCGACCAATCAGCCCTGTGGCGCCAATCAAAACGACATTTCTTTTATCAATCATTTCCTAAAGATGTTAGAATTCAACAATAATCCCGATTGTTGGTAGAATTGTACCCGATCCCTGGTTGTCAATATATTTTAAGCTATATCTAGTGGGATCAGCAGGATCGATGGTTGGATTTCCGCTTTGATCCAATACCGTAATGAGCCGTTTCGGCTCATCGCCACTTAATCCATAAATATTCTGGATATCAACATAGAAGTTTAATGTCCACTTCTTCAAATAGTACATCTTATCAACCCGAACATCAAGCTGATGGAATGCGTTTAGCCTTTTACTATTATACCTGCTAAAATCTAAATAACCACTAGGCTGAACATTCCAAGCATCGATCAAACTTGATTTATCAAGATCAAAGGGTGTGTAAGGAGCCCCGCCAACATAACGCCACTTGAAGCCTATATTCCAACTCTTTTTCACAACACGAGTGGCAGTAAGGGTAAAAAGATTGCGATTATCCCATGCAGTTGGTATATAATTATCTATAACATTAAGATTCCCATCAGTTTTATTGGCTTCACTCCAAACTAGCGTGTACGAAGCAATAATATTGAACCCAAACATATCTTTGTTTCGGTATAAAAATTCAAGCCCATACGTTCGCCCTTTCCCTATTGACCTGACCTCTTCATCGCCAAACGTCCCATAATCAGCACCTTTACTTGCCAACGAAATGGAATCGTTAACCGAGAAAGGGTAGCCCGAATAGGTTTTATGGAAACCTTCAAGCGTAACCTTACTATTCGTATTTGGTAGCCACTCAAAGCCTGCCACAAAATGGTTGCTTCGGATATATGTCAAATTATTCCTTTTATTTACTAGTTCACCCGAGGAGCTACCATATCCAAGCGTAGTGTAGGGAGGCTGTTGATAATAGACACCCATATTAAAATTGAAGAAGTAGTTGGGAATAAACTCATAGGCCAGTGAAAAGCGGGGGCTGATCTGCTTAAAAAGATTTTTCATTTGAGCAGAATAGCTATTCGCATCAGCCCTAACGCCTAATGATAATGTAAGCGATTGCTTGAAGAAGCCTCGGCTCACCTGTCCGAAAGCATTCCACTTAAAAAGGTCGAGGTTGGTATCGTATATGATTGGGGTTAACAACCCATCGTTAAAGAATGCCCGATAGGTACTATTGGTATAATGTGCATACTCGATCCCAACTCCAAAATCGATATTAAAATCATTTCTAGTTTTTATATCCCTCTCGAAACGAAACTTATTCTCTGCCTCCTGCGAGGTATAATCAAGCAGTTTGGGATTGGTTTCAATATTATCCTGATACTTATACTGCCTATTATTTAGCATATTTCGGCTAACCACCCAGGTATCATTGCCATTATCGCGAAAATGCTTATAAACAACCCCCGCGGTATAATTCCACTGCGTGTTAACAGGAACATTGCTAATGATATAACGCTGATCCTCCGTCGGGTTTTTAAGCCCTGTATTGAGCGTGAACTGATCGATAGCACCAATTCCGATAACCGTCAACTCATGCCTCTGCCCAATATTGGTATGGGTTTTAAACTGAAAATCGTTATAGGTTGGTAGGAATGGAAGACCTAGAACGTTGAAAAGGTACTGAAGGTAGGAACGTCGAGCCGAGAAGATAAAATTTGAACTCTTACTCAAGGGCCCATCAAGGGTTAACGCAAGGTCTGATGCGCCAAGGGAGGCTTTCACCTTTAACCGTTCATCGTTCCCCTCAACCTGCTTAAAGTCAAGAATAGAACTTAAGGCATTGCCCTTGTTGGCAGGGAAAGCACCCGAATAAAAATTCACCTCCCTTATAAAGTCAACGTTGATTATCCCTACAGGACCGCCCGAAGCTCCTTGTGTTGCAAAATGGTTGATATTAGGAATCTCCACCCCATCGAGGTAAAACCTATTCTCGCTTGAACCACCTCCCCTTACGATAACATCATTACGGTACGCAGGGGTTGATGCTACGCCGGGTAATGATTGGATTATCCTGCTGATATCACGATTCCCGCCAGGATTCTTCTCTATCTCATCGATATTGATGCGTCTCAAGGATATTGGGCTCTCCTGGCTCTTACGAAACGGTGAAGCTTTTACTACTACCTCTTCAATCTCAACCAATGCCTCTTCAAGATGAATCTCAAGATTAGCTTTACGAGCATTGGTTATCAAAATGGCCTCTGATACATACGTTTTAAATCCTACAGAGGAAACCCTTAATTCAATGTAACCCGGTTTAATGCCCTTAATCTCGTATTTACCATCGATGTCAGTTGTTGTCCCAATGGAAGTATTCCAAACAACTACATTGGCAAAGGGTATGGGTTCGTTATTCTTCTTATCGAAGACTATTCCATGAATAACACCATTTTCCTGAGCAAAAAGAGTTAATGTGAAAAAAGATAGAATCAATAATAATCCCCTTTTAATGTTCATAATTCTTTTTTCTTATAAACAATAAAAGAGTTATAAATGTTCATCTTTCCAATAAATAAATTAAACATTTCATGCAGAGGTAAAACATTTGCTATTCTCTAATCAAAAAAAGGATGTTGAAAAAACCAACATCCTTTTTTGATTTAATAATTGAATAATCTAGGCATCAATTTTAATCTCCCATTCTCCCTCTTGATTAATCTCAAATTCAAAGGAAACTTCGTAATTAGCTGTTCTTAATAAATTCTGAGTTGAATAGGTTACCTTACACTTAAATGGGAAAACAATGTTTTCAAATCCTTTATAAGAGCCAACCTCTGTTTCAGTACCACTACTTGGTGAAAAAACTAAATTAGAAACTGTACCATTAGTATTACTATTCTGCAACAAAGCAACTAGAACTCGATTTCCATCCTTTACACGATGAATAGAATATCTACCCACAGCAGTTGTTTTTAAAACCTTATATGAAGGTGGTGTGATTTTCCGAACATATAAATCATTCTCCCATACACCTATTTTCATACTATCGATTCCATCCTTTTTGTAAAATAGTTTTCCTTCACCTTCTTTTTTACCGTTCTTCCACTTTCCTTCAAACACCTCACCCGATGCATATATATATTTTCCATTACCGTGCGGCAATCCATTTTTAAATGCTCCCTCATACTTATCCTTTCCTTCAGCAACACCCTTACCATTAGCTAGCCCATTTTTACATTTACCTTCGTATTTATCTGCAATCTCTACTTTTAAAACCTTACAAACCTCTTGAGAGTATAGCTTGCAATTAATACAAAGAATCGATAAAAGAATAACCATTAGTCTTTTTTTCATAATTGAAATGTTTTTTTATAATCGTTAATAATAACAAAGTTAAGAAAAAAGTAACTGTTTAAACCATTGATAATATTGAAATAGTTATTTTTATTTTTTATCGACAGATAGGTAACATTTCAATTTATCAAATATTGTATAATACTGCAAACAGATAGCTACCTCACGTTAAACTATTTAATAAAATCATCTTACATTCCCCAATATACTACTCCCCAATCCTTCTACTCCCCAGCTCATTCAGTATGTAGTACTTCATCGAAACGATATAGGCATTTGCGCTTACATATAGGCTATCCAACGCTTCATTGCTTTGAGAGCCTAATGGAAGCAAGACTTTTGTGGAATCACTCTCCCACTTATAGGACATTTTCGATCCCCGAAAGTCCACTAAGCCTATTGAGTTCATCGCAACGCTATAGCAGTAGAGGCCAAAATCATCAGCATCATTTACCGATAACAAGTTATTGCCTGTTTTCAGGTAGGTTACATCGGATAACGCCAAATTAAAAAGTGTCGGGAAAATGTCTTTATGAGATCCAAATCGCTGGGTATTCACTAAACGCTTCGGTTTATACCTCTCAGGCACATAAAGGATGAAAGGCACTGCATACCTTTTCAGCAAATCCTTATCGGCGAACTCAAAGAGCTGATTGTTGGTATGATCGCCGGTAACCACTATTATCGTATTCTCGCCCAAAGGTGAATTCCGAATATCATTAATAAATTGCCCCAAGCAGCTATTGGCATACTGATAGGCCAAAAGGTTTTTGTATGCGATTTCAGGGCTTACTTTTAGGCGTGTCTTAATATCTTCTGTTATGCTTAATGGGTACTGCTTGTAATCGTTGGGCGTTTCAAAGGGTGTATGGTTGGAAATAGTAAACCCAACAACAAACTGAGGTTTTCCCTTTGCCTCTTTTAATAGCTCATGAATTCTCCTAAACGTATATTCATCGTGTACCCCCCATTCGCATGTAGTTGCATTGGTGTAAATTCTTTTTAATGCAGACCCACCCTCAATGTTCTCGAAATATTGATTGTATATGAACTTATCGAGGCTTCGCCAACCCATCTCGCCGCCTGTGATAAACGATGTTGAATACCCTTTATCCTTAAAGGGTTTTGCTACCGATGACGACAGAGCACGGTTCTGATAAACAGATTGGGATAAAGGTGCTATAGGCGACCCAACAAGAATTCCCTCAAGGGAGAATATCGTTCCCATTGAAGCGGATAAAAAATTACGAAAAACATAGCAATCCGATAGCTCCCCCTCTAGCTTGCCAAGTACGTTGGTTTCGGGGGTATTCAGATCGAAATAGTAGTCATTCATGCTTTCCATGAGTATAAAAACGACATGAGGAGGGTTTGAAGCCAAGAATGAATCCTGAGGCGTAGCGACAAGTAGGTTATTGGCCAAACCAATTGAATCAAAAGCGACCCTACCAATATACCGTTCAATCGCCTCTTTCGGCGATTTGAAACCAGAGCTCTCAATCATCTTGGATATATCAGTACTAATACTTGTCTCCTTCTTATCGGAATAGGCATTAAACAGCGAAAAGGCTCCATTGAGCGTTAGGGTATTTATAAAAGTATTCTTCGAAATGGTAGAGTGCCTAACCCCTAGCGGTTTCATACCTGTACTCCCTCTTAAACCAAGAAAGTAAACACCAAGAAACAGCAGCACCGTAAAGGCCTTTAACCAAGGACTCTGAATGAATACCCATTTCACCTCTTTCCTGAAAAGCCACCTCAAAAGAATGAAGAAAAGGATAGTTATGGTTAGCAGTGAAAGAAATATCAGCACCACAGGGTAGTCTGTCCATACCGATTTCAGAACGGCTTTTGTATCATCCTCAATTATTCCAAAGAACAGTACGCTGATATGAGTGTTAAAAAATTTATAGAAATAGAAGTCAATTACCGAAATCAAGGTGAAAAGGAATAACACGAACAACCCATAGTACACCGACATGCGATAGTAAAACCCGTAAATAACCTTACTGCTATTATTTAAAAGTTGTAGTAAGCAAAGTAGAGATAATGGCAGTAAAGCAATGGTTAACACCTTGACATCGAACTTAAATCCAACAGCAAAGGCGTAAATTACTTCAGTCCAACTACTGCTCAGTTCAACTAAGTTTCCATAAATAAGGAGAAAAATCAATCGGGAAATAAAAAACAAAACTATTCCAATCAATAATATCCAAAACAAATATCTTAATGATGATACAAAGTTCTTATACCGATTATCCATTACAAATTATTTTTAGGTAGATGCAAAGGTAAATTTTGAAAACCATTTTTCTATACCTAAAAGCGTTTGATTCAAATAAAACTCTCAGAAATTCTGATCAGTTAATCATTAAGATCAAACCAATAGTTAAAAAAAATAGCCCATTTCAAGAAAAAGCCTATGATTCAGATGAATCATAGGCTTCGTTAAAACATAAAACATTAATAATTAAAAATCAACCCCATACCTTTTGCACTTGAGGTACAATGTATTGCGGCTAACGCCTAGTTTCCTTGCTGCTTTACTCATATTCCCTTTCATAATTCGAAGCGCATCAATAATGGCTTCATGCTCAATCTCCTCAATCGACCTAATGCCCTCTACCGCTTCACGCTGCTGAATAAAAAGATATTTCTTCTTGAATTCACGCTCATTCTTAACATCGTTACCAATATTGCCATCGACGCTAACCACATAATCGATGAACTTAGCAAGTTCACGAACATTCTGAGGCCATTCGTAGCGAGCAAGAATTCTAATAATCTTTTTTGGTAGCACGGGTTCATTCTTGCCCTGCTCCCGAGCCTTAACCTGCATGTAGTATTTAATAAACGACGGAACATCGTGTCTTCTCTCCCTTAGCGGGGGTATGGTCAATGGGTTCTCGGTTAAAATGTAGAAAAGATCAAGCCTAAACTTACCCTCCTGTATTAGGATTCTTAAATCTTTGCTCGAAGCAGCAAATACACGAACATCAACCTTAATGGGTTTGCATCCACCAACACGAGTAATTACCCCTTTCCTAATGGCTGAAAGCAATTTATCCTGCAAATCCAACGGAAGATTATTCACCTCATCGAGATATAACGAACCACCGTGTGCCAGCTCAAACTTACCAGGTTGCGCAACCCTTTTAATCCCAGGAAACACACCTTCTTCGAAGCCAAATAGCTCACATTCAATTTCTTTCAGCGGGGTTGATTGCAATGAGATTTTTACAAACCCGTTCTCGCTCCGAGCGCTTGAATTATGAATAGCCTGAGCAAAAACCTCCTTGCCAATACCAACCTCACCCGAAATAAGCACAGGGGATGTTTCAGCGGCTATTTTTTTCGCCAAATCAATGGTCTTCTTGAGAATAGCCGAAACCCCAATAATATCATCGAAATGATAGGCTGCCCAGTTTCCTGTATAGCGATTTACAACATTGTTAACCTTTTTCAAATCACGAAAAGCGAGTATGGCGCCGTTAACCTTTGCATTTGAAAGAATAACGGGAGCAACGCTTAGCAAATACTCCGAAATACCTGGCACGTTAACCAAATCAACGTTTATATTCTCGATTTTAACTCCACGCTCAATCGTCTTCCACATTTCATCCCATTCGGGAAGTATATTTGCCATTCGAGAACCAATTATCTCGCTCTCGATTACGCCGAAATAGGCAGCTGCTTGACGACTAATATTGATGATTGAACCGCTATTATCAACCGTTAGGTTAGCAAACGGGTGTTGGTTGAAAATAGCGTTTTGATAATCTTTATCATTTTGATATCCTGATTCTATTGAAGAGAAATGCAGGTTTTGATTAATAACATTTGCAGCAATACCGATAAGCTGCTTTGTATGATCGCACACCATTTTTTTCGGTACAGCACAAGCTATAGCACCAATAGTTTCGCCTTGTTTATTACAGATAGGTGCTCCTATTGCCGACCATTCCTCGAAAAGTGATTTTATTGGCGATTTGCCTTCGGCCTTTGTTATAGCATTACCTATTATTGCACCACCAATGGCCTTTGCAATAATCGAATCATCATCAGGATAGGTACCTGCGATAATAAAATTCTCTTTAAGTTTATTAAGAAGCGACCCACTTCCGAAAACACTTATCAAACAGCCTTCGTCATCGGCTATAAAGAATACTTGATTAAACTGATTTGAAAATTCGGATAGATTCATTATTAAACCCTCAGCAATACTAGTCAAAAAAGCCGATTTATCGAGCCTCTCTTGAACCTCCTTTCCGGTCAGAATTTTTTTACTAAAAACCTTTTTTTCTTTCTCTTCAGGGCTAAATCTTTCATTCGTCATATCAGCCCCTGCATTTTTCTTTCGTCGTCCCATTATATAGTCTGCTTAATAAAAAACAATTATTTTATATTCTAAAATCTTCTTAAAATTACTAGAAGTATGATTGATTATACATGAAATCGTTACAAATGTGTCAAACAAACCTTTTAATTTGACAAATTGAATATATGATTGGATTAACAATTAGTTATTGAAATCAGAAAAGCATGCCCTAGCATTTTTAAATAAAATAACACCTTAAAATTAACAATTCCGATCCACTAAATCAAGATAGATATGAATAGAATTTATTTTCGTATTCATTTACACCAAAAAAAGTAACAGCAGAGTAATCAAACAAGTTCGTAGATGAATAAACTATCCTGTAAATAAAGTTTTAGTAACTATTCAGCAGTAGTCGAATTGAACAAAAACCACGGAGAAACAGCCCGTCCCGATGTATCGAGACGGGCTGTTTCTCCGTGGTGAATAGTTACAAGTTTTAAAATAACGTCAGTTCGACATAAGAAACTATTTAAATACAATATTATCAGTATTTTACTTTATTGGAAAAAATGGAACCGAGCTTGCGAACCGATCCGGCAGCCGCCGGAGAGCTCAGCGTAGCTAGTTCGGCGTAGCCAATGATGGAACTGGAGCGATCCGGCAACTACCGGACGATGAAGTCAATATTGGATGAAAAAAGTTAGAAGTAACTCCAATATTCCCTGCCTACCGGCAGGCAGGCATTATTCCAATCTTCCAAAAACATAATACTAGCATTAAATCCGTAGTAAATAATGATATAACAAGTATTTTTATATCGAACTTACGTTAAAATACTTATTTACAATCACTATTTTTGTCCCAGTTTAAAACAAAAATGGCTTCAACAAAAATAGTTCGAACAGCCGATGGCTCTGACACCCTTTACTCCGAGCAGCACAAGGCTCATTACCATTCATTGCATGGGGCGATTCTGGAATCTCTTCACATATTCGTTAAGAGTGGCTATAAGCATTTAGCCTTGAATGAGATTAGCATACTTGAGGTAGGCTTTGGGACAGGGTTGAATGCTGCGCTAACCGCATCAAAAGCCAATGAGATGAATCGAAAAACCACCTATACAGGTATAGAGCTATATCCTTTAGAAAAACCCACTTTAGCTAAAATAAACTACGGAGCAGTTCTAAAGAAAGATGAATCGATTTTTTGGAAAAAAATTAACATTTCAGAATGGAACACTGAAACGCCTATAAACGATTCGTTCTTGCTAACAAAGCTACATGCTGATATTTGCACCGTCAACCTATCCGATTTATACCATCTAGTCTATTTCGATGCGTTTGCTCCCGAGGATCAGCCGGAGGTTTGGTCGAGTGCAATTTTTCAAAAGCTATTCAACGCCACAAATCGGGGGGGTATCCTTATCACCTATTGCTCGAAGGGAATTGTAAAACAAGCCCTAAGAGGGGTTGGATACAAGGTGGAACGATTGGCCGGTCCACCGGGGAAAAGGCATATTTTAAGAGCCGTAAAACCATAATCGGTTATATTTTAACTATTTAAACGAACCTGATTGGCGTAAATCTACCTTAACCCCAATTCTTGATCAAAACCATCCAATAGATTAACATTTCGCTCAAAGTCATAGAGAGTAAACCTTCTTAAAATGTAATAATATTTCCAATAGTAACGTAAAGAATTAAGGTAGTCTAAATTCGCTTCGTCTTGTCGTTTCAGGGCAAGATTAATGCTGTTAACATCGGCTTTACCGATAATGAATCGCTGTTTGGTTGTTTCGTATGCTTGTTTAGCAACATCTCGGGTTTCAAGCGCAGTAATTACAATACGATACTGCATATTAAAATCGGTAACTGCCATAAATATACTCTGCTTAAAGTCTACCAAAGCTTGTTCTACGGTAGCGTTGACTGCTTCCATATTTTTTCGAGCCATGTTGTACCTCCCCTTGTTTTGACCCCAATCAACCAAGGGTATGCTTAGACTAAACAAAACGTTTTGCTGATCGAGCGGGTTTTTATATGCCCCTGCAACATTAGTGTTTTGCTGATTGAACCCATAACTGGCATTAAGTGTGGCATTAAACATATTATCACGTCGGGTTTGCTCGACATTTTTTTTGGCTTCTAAAAGCAGTTGCTGATAGTTTAGTAACTCGGGGTTATTCTCGTAGGCAAATTGCTGCGTTTTATCGAAATTAACCTGAAAATCTGAAATTTTATCGGGTATCTGCAAGTCAATTGTTTCACTTTCGGGGATTCTTAAATATGACATAAACTCAAACTGCGCTTTTTTTAACTGTTTCTCGGCATCCGCTAAAGAATTTTCAGCATTTAGCACATCAACCCTTAGGGTGAGAACATCTGCTTGCGAAAAAGAAGCAATCTCAAATCTTTTTAATCCAATTCTATAAAGCGTATCGGCATTTACCTTATTTAATCTAGTCATTTCAATACGCATCTTAGCAATAATAAGAGAGAAGAAGTAATCAACTGCTTGTTCTGATATTATCTCAACTGATCTTAGGTATTCCCTTTTAGATTTTTCATATTTTAATGGTTCTATTTTTTTCTGCCACTTAAAGTTGTTAAATCCGAATAATCGTTGGCTAAATCCTACATTAATTGGTATAGTAGAAAATTGCTGGTATCCGTCTTTCCCAAAATTCTGTAAATAACCAAGGTTTGAGTTCAAATAAAGAGAACCTCCACTAAAAGGTAAATTTTGACTAATCGAAATATTTGCTGCGGAATAAATATTTTGCTGTTCACGGTATTCATCGATATTTAGTTCAGAATTGTATCGCTTAATTAACGCTCTGTTATAATCCATCGGAACAGTATTCAGATTAATCTGTGGCCGTTTCTGTGATACATAGGTACGATACTCCCAGTAACTTGCTAGATAAAGGTTTTTTGCCTTAAAAGCAGCCAAGGAGCTATCCGTTGCCATCTTTATTACTTCCTGCAACGATAGATTACTAGTTTTCTGTGCAGATAGTTTAGATGCAGCTATTAATAAAACGAATATATACAAGAGTAACTTTTTCATGGAATTCTAAAATTATCTAACAATAATAATCACCTAATTCTTTTATTCTAATTCAGATTTATGCGCACCAATATTACCTACATTCTTATCATACTTTCTATAAATGTACCAGTACACTAAAGGAACAAAGAATAAACTCACAACGGTTCCAATTATCATCCCTCCAATAAGAGCGTAAGAGAATGGTTTTTGCAATTCACTTCCTAAATCGTTACTGAACAACAACGGAATCATTGCTAAAACACTTGTTAAACTAGTCATCAGAATGGCTCTTAGCCTCCTGTGTCCTCCCTCCCAAATCGCCTCCATCAATGAACAACCACCTTTACGAAGTTGATTTATTACATCAATTTTCAGAATTGAATCATTAATAATGATACCGCTCATAATAACAATTCCAATAACCGACATAATGTTTAACGAATGTCCGAATAGGTAAAGAACTATTATAGCACCTGCAAAATCAATGGGCAATTCCAATAAAACCAACAAAGGTTGAACTAGCGACTCAAACTGAGCAGCAAGAATAAAGTATAACAGCAAGACTGATATTAAAAGTATAATTCCTAACTCATTCAGCATTTTCATGCTCGAAAAAAGTGAACCGGAATAGCTAACGTTAAAAACTTTGGATTGACTAACCGTTTTATTGATGTCGCTGATATAAATATCCTTCTGATTGCTTGTTGGAAAAAAATCAAAGGGTATATACTCCCCGTCCTTACCAGCAAAAATAGTTTTAATGTCTTGACCCTTCGAAAGGCATAACAGTGCATTTAAAGGTATTTGTTGTTTATTATTGTTTACAATAACAGTATTTCCAACTATATCGGTTAAGTATTTCTCTTCGCCAGAAATAACAATGGGAATATACCGTTGATTCGAACGCAATGTACCAACATAGTTTTCTTTAAATGCTGTTTTTATCAACTTATACAGAGCATCAAACGAGACATCATACAGGAGAAGTTTTTCCATATTAACGACTAAAACAACATGTTCTTGCAATGGAATTTTATTGATTGTATTCAACCGCTTATTGCCATTGAGATTCTGATTAAATTCAAGTAGTTTTGGTATGCTAATATCATTTCCCCTATTAATGAATGAAACCTCTGCTACTAAAGGGGGTTCGTTGCTGGTAAACAATTTTTCAAAAATTGTTGTTGGAGGATCAAATGATAGTTTGCATCTTGGAAATTGTTTATTGATAAAATCCTTAGCTGTATTTTCAATACCCATAATATTATCGGGTGATCCTGTTTTAATATAAATTTTCGCTTCTGATGAAGCCATTTCATAATCGCGATTCATTAAGAACTGCTGATGTCCGATGAAACAATTACTTTGTTCTGTTTTTGATTGTAATGCCTTTAACACATCACAAACCCGTTTTTTATTCTCCCCAACATTTATGTTCTCGTTCCAATCGATATTAATTATCACTTCCGTTTGAGGAATAGGAGGCATTTTCTCCTTTCGCATTAAAACAACAACAAGAATACCAATGGGAATAATTGCAGTATAAAGAAAGACATTCAACTTTTTGTAATTGAACGTAAAATGCAATATCGACTCATAAACCTTATCCAGACTGAATACTTTCTTAAACTGGAATCCTAAAACTAGAAAGATATTATCCTTCCATCGCTGTAATAAATTCCTAGTATTTCTAGAGTTTTTATAAAAAATCCGATAGAGTACAGGCATTAGAGTTATACCAACGATGTAAGATACACCAAGCCCTATTGTTACTGAAATAGCCTGATCGTATATTAAAGCACCCGCCAAACCGCTTAAAAAGATCATTGGGAGGAATACAGAAATATTCGTCAGCATCGAACTCAGCATAGGAGTGATTAGCTCGTTGGTTCCAGTAACACACGCATCATCAATGCTCTTTCCCCTTTCTCTGTATTGCGATATATTATCAGTTACAACAATTGAGTTATCCATCATATTCCCGATAGCAAGTATTAAACCTGCCAATGAAATTATATTGATTGACAAGCTCATTATTCGGAAAATGAGCATACAGATAATGATTGAAACCACTAGAGTAAGCCCAATCAGTAATGGGGATTTAAAATCTTTGAGAAATAGGAATACAACTAAAATAACCAGTAGTAACCCTTGCCCAAGATTTTGCTTAAGGTTTGAAATGGAAATATCGAGAAATTGTGACTGATCCTGCGATGCTTCGAAGTGCACACCAGGATAATCGTGCTCAAAAGTATCAACCAGATCACTAATCTTATCTTTCATGCTTGAGAGCTTAGCATCAGCCTGCTTTATTATTGCCATGGTGATAGCTGGCTTACCATTGGCAGCAAACATTCCACTTCGCTTTTGTGATTGAATGCTAACTTTAGCGATATCCTTTACTTGAAATATTTTACCCGATGTCTTGAAGAAAATATTCTCTACATCCTCTTTGGTTCGTAAAACTGAAGTGAATCGAATATTATACTGGTAATGCCCATCGTTAACAAGCAAACTCCCTAGCGTTACATTATTTTGGGTTAGTAGTTCCTCTAGCTGATTCAATGATAGGTTAATGCTTTGTAGCTTATCAAGATTCGGTTCAATAACTAGCTGAGGGTTTACCGTACCGCTAAGATCAACCAATGCGACTTCGGGTAGCTGTTCGATACGCTTTCGGATTACATTCTCGGAGAATTCGCACAGCTCAATAAATTTGGTAGTTACTTCATCGGAGTTATCATTATGCAATGAATCAGAATCATCAAGTGAAACGTTTAAATAAAACATGGGTATATCGGTAGCACTCGCTTTAATAACCTTTGGGCGTTCCATATCGCGAGGAAGCATTCCCATGATTCCATCAATCTTTTCATTCACTTCGATGAAGGCATAATCTATTTTAGTGCCAAAATCAAACTTCATTCGGATAATTGCAGCACCATCCCTCGTTTCACTCTTAATATCACTAAGATGTACAACCTGCATCAACTGCATTCGCAATGGTTTTACCACTGCATTTTCAAGTTCGCGAGCAGAGCTATTTTTATACGATACATTGACGGTAACCTCTGGGATAGGAATATTGGGCATTAACGAAACGGGAACATTAAAGTATGCAATTATACCAAGTACAACTGCGGCAATAAAAACCATTATAACTGCTACTGGACGATGGATTAGAAATTTTATCATAGTGAAGGGAAAGTAAAGTCAAACATAGTCATACATGGTCATTCGTTGTCATTCATTGTCATTCATTGTAGTACATGGTAATACATGGTCATTTATAGTCATTTATTGTGTTAAGAGGTTGAATATTTTCCTATTGAATTGATATAATTGTTAAGTTTAATCGCCAGCTCTTTTAACTCCACCATTAACTGATCGTACGAGTCTTTACCGATTAACTTTCGGTTATAGGCTTTGGTTAGCCACGTTTGGGTTTCACAAAGTGAGCCACGCGAGTAGTAAAGGAAATGCTTACTATCTTTAAAATGATATCGACCAAAACCCTCACTAATATTTGCGGCAATAGAATCGGATGATCTGACTACCTGCTTACCAATAGTATCTTTTGCAAAATAATCCCAACTCATAACTATTTGCCAAACCTTTTCAGCAATAGCCATTGAAATAGTGTAAACATTCAACTCCTCTAACTTCATTACCATACTTTTACAATTTAAGTTAACCGTGGATGACCACTTATGATCATGATGGTATTTATTGGCATACGTTGTCATTCATGGGCATTGGTTGTGTTTTGTTAGCTATTGTTTACCTATTGATACACTCTGCTAATCTGATTATCATACCCTTCAATTTAAGCTAACCGTGTATGACCGCTTATGATTTCTTCTGACTATGTATGACCTTTTGACTACTTCTGACCATGTTTGACCTTTTCTTCCTACGTATGCCTACCAATGACTATGTATGCCCCCCTTTTCCACATATTCCTGCCTCTAACAATAAATGACCCCTTTCTTCCAATGAATGACAATGTTTGACTTTTCTTTTCTATGAATGACTTTGCATTACCTTTTCTTTCTACTTCACTACCACCACCCTCGCATCATGTGCCAAGTTTATATTCCCCTCATAAATTAACGTATCACCAGCATTCAAACCTTTTGTTACAATGAATGATGTTGTATTCTCCATGCTTGTTTCTACATAGTTCCACTTAGCCAAACCAGATGATAATGTGAATACCACAGGCTTTTCACTTCGTAGAACCAAGGCTTGCTTCGGAATTACCAATTGATTCGGAATCTTTTCTTCAACAACAATTTTAACGTTCATTCCCTCGGCAAGATTATGATTTGGATTATCGCATACTGCTATAACCTTCACCATTCCATTCTGATCCACAAAGGGATTAATTTGGGTTAATTCTCCCTTAATCGTTAAATCGGGGTAAGCGTATGGAGCGATACGAACAGTTTGACCAATTTTAACTGTGTTGAGTTCATTTTCAAGAATAGTGAATTCAACTTCAAGTTTTCTATCGTCAATAACAGTGCAGAATACCTCACTAGCTGGCGGCAGGTTGTTGGCTTTACTAAACAGATTAGCAATCACCCCATCAAAAGGTGCTCTTAGCTCTGATACTTTAAGATTGTAACTGGACATCTCTAAATCAGCAATAGCTTTGTTATAACCACTTTTAATACGAGCAACATTAAAAAATTCCTTTGGGATATTTACAGTATCTTTAGCATTATACCCTTGACCGATTAGAATATCTTGAAGATCAATTTTTGCCCGTTCAAACTGCTCCTGACTCTGCTTTAATGAATTTAGCAAAGTAAAGTTATCGAGTTTTGCTATAACCTGACCTTTCTTTACGTTCATGCCATTTTTAAAGAAAACATCTGATACAACCTCTGAATTACTCCTGAAACGTAAATCGGATTTGTAAAGTGCTTTAAGCTTTCCATTGCTGATAATCTCTTTACTAAAATCAGAATATTTTAGAGGGGCAACCTTAACCTCTGCAATCTGGTCGGAGATTTCAGTCGAATCTGAATTACTATCAAGCGAAGGATTATTGTTTTTATTGCCACAAGAAATTAATCCGACAGAAAGCAAAACAAAAAGGAAGAAGGATATTTTATACCGAATGCTTTTATAAAATTGGACAAAGGACATATTTAATAAAATTGCATTGGTTAATGCCGATCGACAATATATATAGTCCGTGTTTTGGACTATAATGTATTGCGAATCGGTATGATTCATTACTCTAATATTTTTAAAGCATGATGGTTTAGCAAACATGTGAGGAATCATAATTATATTGATTTGTGTACTATTAAAGTTAATATGACATGTTTTCATACTATTTCTCTTTTATTCTCAGGAATAAAGGTAAATAAAAAATTATACCGATAAGAGAAAAAACTAAACCTCCAATAGTTCCCGCCGCCAACGAAAACCAAAATGGTTGCTTCTCCCCTATCAAAAATGGCACAAAACCAAGCACTGTAGCCACAATGGTTAAAAGTATCGGAACAATTTTATAGCTGAATGCCCTGAAATACATTTTAATATTGGGCACCTTTCTTCCAATATGATGTCTTCGTAAGCTATTATAATCGTTCAGAATGTATATTGCCGCATTAACCGTTATGCCGCTTAGCATTACAAAAGCAGCAAAACCGCCCTGATCGAAATTTAAGTCGAATAGATAGAACGTCAGAAAAACACCAATATATGCAATAGGAATGGTTAGGATTACTGCAAATGGTTGTAGCAACGATTCGAATAGTATTGCACAGATAAAGAATATCATGGCAACTATCAAACCCAGCAACCAGTATTGATTTTTGCCATGCTCACCCCAAAACCAGTAACCACTATTAAAGGTTGCAGAGTAACCAAGAGGAAATTGAGGGGCAAATTCTGCTAAGGTCTTCTTAACGAATTTCTCGCCAAATTTATACACCCCAATATACTCGAACTGTAAGCAAAGCTGGTATTGCTGGTTAATCTTTATTACTGAGGGGGAGGCAAACTCCTTATCGATTTTGCTAAAATTATTGAACTTATAATCAATGGAATCCTTCTTAAGGGGGATTCGTTCTAGCTGCCATACATCTATTTCTCTCGATTGATCGGAGTATAGCTTTATATCTTCGGCAACCCCGCTTGCTAAGGTTGTTGCAAAGGGGATATTCCCTTGAGCTTGTTTTTGAAGCTCCGAGTATAAATCGACCGGTGATATTCCTGAAACTATCGATTTTTTCGAATTCATGCTTACAACAAACTCAGCATTATCAGGCTTGTACCAAGTTCTTTTGGGAACTATGTAAACCTCTTTAACCCTTGGGTTTTGCTTAAGTTTTTCTTTCAACTTTTCGGCTAAACCATACAGTTGATCGTAGTTATAACCTAGGGTCTGAATAAAATACGACCCCGTACCCTCATTAATATTGTTGCTAAAACCATCGCCAAAACCGAAAACGCCCCAGCTACCCCCTCCAAGCTCTAAAGCTTTTGATATTACCTGCCCCTTAAGCGTATAGGGAAACCCTGTATTTTGATGCTCCTTTTTAAAGTAAACGTTGATTGAGGCCCTATTTGTGGAGATATTGGATTGAAAGGTTTTAATCTCCTTGAACTGTTGGAGGTACTTTTCCATAGTACCAACCTGAACATTCATCTGCTCAAGAGTTGTTCCATTGGGCATATTGGCCGTTATGTAAAGCGTTGTCTCCTCGGAGTTTTTAAAGTACGAACCCTCGTAAACATTCTCGGCAAAAAGCCTAAAAGTACCACCAAGTACTTTATTCATCCAAGGCCTTATCGATTCCTTATAGGTGTTGCTCCCAATGGTTGAGTCATAGGTTTTATTGTACCAGTTCTCGCCCTCCCACTTATCGGGTAGCAAGAATACTGGCAACCCAAAACCCAAAACAAATATGGTAATTGGAATAAACTTTCGCTTACGAAGCCGTAAGTAAAACCTTTGGTAAAAACGGGTGAAAACAACCACCCAGCCTCCCCGATGACCTAATGACCCAATGACTTTTTTCCTTCTCCACGGAATTTTCCAGTTCCTGTTCTCAGTTTTATTCTTTATATACCTTTTATCCAGCCTAAGCACATCCATTAGAGCGGGAATAAGAAAGAGTGCCGTTAGCAGCGAAACCGACTGGTTAACTATAATTACGTAAGCAAAATCAACAAGATTAGCCTTAACTTCCTCCTCCAAAAAGAAAATAATGGTAAGGGCGGATATGGTACAAAGCGTACCAGCAAATATAGCCAACCAGGCTAAACGATTACCCCTAGTGCGGAGGTGATCGCTCATGATGATGATGTTATCGGTCATCAAGCCCATCGAAACCGTGATACCTGCCAAGGCGTAAAGGTGTATCTCTATTTTTAAAAAGTAGTAAAATATTGATGCTATGCTAAGGTTAACCACCAGCATTACCAGCACCATAAGCACATGCTTTAGCTTTCGGGTTACGACAAAAACAAAAAGCAGCAAAATCAGGAAGGTAAAGATTGTACGAATCCCAATATTCTTTAGCTCGTTACGGATGTACTCGGTTGAATCGTAACCTTGTAGCAGCTTGTAACCTGCGGGGAATGATGCTGAAAGCTTTTCGAGTTTTTCCTTAACCCTTCTGCTCAGCGCAAGGTTGTTCTCGCCCGAAGCGGCAAAAATTAGAATATTGATTGTGCTTTGCCCGTTTATTCTGAAGTAGCTCTGCGGTTCGGCCTCACGATGAATAACCTTTGCAATATCGTGCAGGTAAATAATCCGTCCATTGATCTGCTTAACAGGAGTTGTTTCGAGGTTTTGATTGCTACCTGTTGAGATTACCAAGGGGTACGTTTCACCCTCAATGGTTAAATCATTGGGTGCAAATGCATCTTCCGATGATTTGATGTTCGTAACAGAATCGTTTCCCTTTCCATTCCTATTCATGTGCGCATTCCCAATGCTCTCCTTTTTAAGGCCCAGATTAATCGCAGCCTGAATATCATTGGGTGTTACACCAAGAGAGTTCATCCTATCTGCATCGTAAATGATACGCCACTCCATTGGGCTTGCCCCGAACACCTGTGTTTTATATATTCCTGAGATTTTTGTTAGAGCTGGTCGAATAACCTCTTCAGCATATTTCTGGATTACGTAAGCACTGGCAGAAGCGTTAAGCGTATAGGTAAGCAGCGGCGTTTCCTCCTTATCATCGGCACGATTCACAATGATCTGCGGGTAGGTAACCCCGGCAGGAAGGTTCGACCATGCCTGCCGAATAAGGGTGCTGATCTCGAACCGAATGGCATCTACATCAGCCTTTTTATCGATGCTTATGCTGATCTGGCCACCCCCATTATTGGACGTTGAGCTGATATCGTTCACCCCCTGCACCGAGGCGCAGAGCGCCTCCAGCTTAGAGCTCACCTCCTGCTCCACCACCCTTGCCCCTGTATTTGGCCAGGCAAAATTAATACTGAACGATGCCGTACGAGCAGATGGGTTAAGTTGAATATTCAGCAGCCTAACCAGCGAAACACCGCATATAAACAGCAGAACTGATATAGCAATTATAGCGAATGATGGGAACTTTCTCAAAACTGTTAATTTGTGACATAAATATAAAAATATTCTTTAATTAATCACCACCATTAAAAATAGTGTTCATTTATCAATTAATTCCATTTAAGAATATCCTCAAAAACAGATGTATTATTTTCATCGGTAACAGTTACTTTTCGCATTATTCTCCCTCTATCTATAAAAAAAATGATTGTGGTAGTCCCAACTAAATAATGTTCCTCTGAAATACATTTAGAATCCGCAATAAAATTAGAATTATTGAAATCCCTGTCTTTAAAAATCATATGTATTTTCTTCTTTTCTATGGTTGATGCTACTACGTAGAGATTTTCTTTCTTGCTGTACTCCTTTGCAAAAGAAATGCTAGAAGCGATACAAGAACCACAACCATCTAAAGGTATTATCATAATTATACTTTTGGATTTGGATGCATTTTTACCATAAATATTTAAAAGTTTATCGATAGATCTTTCTTCTCTTGTTTTACATGCAAATACCAAGAAAAGTGAAACTACAATTATTATATGTCTAATTTTCATATTTTAATTTTATGCTTTATTTCTTTATCAATTTGAATAGTTCAAATGACACTTTATTTTCATCATAGTCAGGGTTTAAAATGTGGTTTGACGAGAGATAAAGTCCTTCTTTACTAATGAAAAACATTTTTATGTTATAGATATTATCTGGAGTAAAGTATTCACCAATCTTAATAAAGTCTTTATCAAGGATAATGATTGAAAAATTCTTAAAATATTTTGCTAAAATTTTAAGATTATCTTTCTTAGAAATTTCAACTCCTGGATAAGCAAAACGGTAGTAAACAGATCTATACGGATCATAAACTATACTTCTATAATGAGGTGTTTCAATGAAGGCTTTTGTACCTTCTTCAAAAGACGGTCTGTTTTGAAATGTCTTCAATGTTATTTTATTAATAAGCTTAGAACTTGCAAGTTTCTCATAAAAGGTGATGTGATCTTGAGTAATATAGATATTTGGTTTATAAAGAAACGAATATAAAAAATTGACTCCATCGAAATCGCGACAGAATATATTCTTTTCAAGATCAAGTTTGTTAAAATCAGGATGATACATAGGCAATAATTTTATGCTATCTGTACTTAAATCAATTTCTGCACAAATTTTATCAGAAAATATTGGTGTTTGGGTTAAATACAGCTTTTTGTCCTTATAGATCATGGGTGAATAGAAGAATGACCAGCTTTCAGAAAATACTAATGGTTCATTCTTAGATGATTTCTTATACGAAATATTTCTAAGTATTTTGCCTTTGCTATTTACTAAATAAATGGTATTACCATTAAATGTTGACACAAAAATTGAATCTTTATTAAGAACTCTAAAACCAAATATTCGTCCTGTACTGTTTGGACCCTCTTTTGTAAACTCAATTCTATGTTCAAGCATTTGGGTTTTTACATTATAAAACAATATCGTGTTTGTGTATTCATTTAAATAAGCCAGATATTGGGTATCACCTGTAGTCGCAAAACTAAATAAAGATCGAGATTCAGCAATTGTATTGCTATCTATATTAAAACCTATCTTCTTGCCTGAAGGTTGCAATATGCATTGATAAGATTCATCATTGGATGATTGGTTTATGTAACATCCAATTACAAACAATAAAAAGAAAATTGTAAAAAAAGAAAATTGTAAAATTCTCATGTTAAAAATTTATTTAATTGTTAAAAACTCTAATGAATATGGTTTTTGATTACGCATCAGATGGGTTATGTGCATGTTTTATGGTGTTGTAATTTGATAGCCTAAATTTAATAGTATCAAAACAATTTCTGAAAACTATATTTAAGTATGTTCCAAATAAATGATATCTTAGAAAAACTTAGCATTTACCTGTTGTACGATTTATTTTCTATTATGATTTTATCATTTCAATAATAATATCAAAATCGCACAACAGGTTCTTCTTGAAAAGATATTACAATTTAATACATACAAGCATAATCAGTTTTATTAGTTCCATAGCAGACTGAGCCTCCTCCCCAAAACCAACAATCTTCTAAAATGTAATTATAGTAACAATAATTATCTAGTGGTCCCCCACCACCAGGCCCAGGATCTATGGGTGTTGTAATATCCGCTCTAGTTGGACTTGAAAAAACGCCAAGGAATAGCATTAGCGTAGTTAAACTAATTGTAATTAAAGCTCTTCTTTTCATTTTTTTTTTAAATTTGAACGTTATAATTTGATGCTTGGCAGCCCAACTTTTCAGAGTTTTTAGGGGCTGCCTTGCTTTTTTTGGCTATTCCTTATCGGGTTACAGCAATTACGTGTAATCCAACCCAACCTACCCGCCTAAGGCTTGCTGGTGCTTTCGGGCATAAGAGCCGCTGCTCGGGTTATGGCCTTGCCAAACGGAGCAGATACTTTGGGGAGAACTTGGGGTTTCGGATTCTTCACCAATCCTACTCAATCTGTTACAAATCCGAAACCCCTTGCGCCAATATACGGGAGGCATTCATCATTTAACGTTATTGGTTAAAAGCTAAACGAATTTAGGGATTATTCCGTACAAAACACCCCCCCCCCTCGATATGTTATACAACATATTATCGTTCTTAGCTCGGTGTATGGCGCAAAAAAACCTAAGAGTTAATGAGCAGGGATGCTAACCTCGAACCGAATGGCATCTACATCAGCCTTTTTATCGATGCTTATGCTGATCTGGCCACCCCCATTATTGGACGTTGAGCTGATATCGTTCACCCCCTGCACCGAGGCGCAGAGCGCCTCCAGCTTAGAGCTCACCTCCTGCTCCACCACCCTTGCCCCAGCGTTTGGCCAACTATAGCTAATGCTAAATGATGCTGTACTTGCCGAGGGGTTCAGCTGGATATTAAGCAACCTAACCAGCGAAACACCGCATATAAACAGGGTTACCGATACAACTATGATGACGAATGAGGGGTAGCTTTTCAAAAACAAAGATTTGAGCCTAAAGATATAAAAATTTAACTGGCAGGTTTGCGAGTATCGATATTTTTGTACTACATTACCCTATTGCTACTCATTGAAAACCCTACTTTTCAGATTTGCTTGCGAAATTATATGGGGTTATTCAATAACCCTGCAATATCCTTTGTAGCTGATCGTAATCCTCCTTCAGCTGAAGTGTTCTCGAGCAGAGGGTGTCCCTTTTGTAATAGGCCACCGGTGCTCCCAGTATTAGGCCGTTCATCCCTGCATAGTTTAGAGTATCGTAGACAATTGACCTCGAAATAATCTTCTCACCAATTTTAATGCTGTACTCCTTCTGAAATATAACGCTTAGCACAAATATGTACTTACCCGACGAGTAGTTCTGGCGCATAAAATCAACAGCTTTATCCACGCAGGCCCCGCATCCATATAAGGGGATTACTATTACTGTGCCTTCATGAAGGTTAACTGGGTTATTATACTTCTCGAGAAGACCATGAAGCTTTTTTTCAGTATCGGATAATCGGGTACAAGATGAAAAAATAGCTAATGCCAAAAGAACTACCATTATTCTCATAAACTGAGCTGTTTTTTAAATTGAATAGCTTTTACATAATGATCTTTTAAAAACCCAGATAGGAGAACCTAATGCTTTCGCTTTACCGTGAACAGCTGGAACCGTAAGTGGTTCTCATCAAAATCGGGAGCGTTGATGTTGCTGGTGCTGATGTACAGCCCTTCATCGGTCATGAAGCTCATGCCGAGCATATACCGGTTCTTGGGCATCAGGGTTTCACCAACAACTTTAAAGCTCTCATCCATTATAATTATTGAGAATTCTTTTGGGTAAATTAGCTGAGACTTAAACGAACCTTCTGGTGTTGGATTATCGCCATGCCTTACAAATCTGTAGTAAAGCCTATTCCGCCTATCGAAGTATAGGCTAGAATAGTATGGGGATGATAGTATCTTTTTAAAATTCCAGCTATCGTCTGTCGTATTCGAAATAAAATCCTTCCCACCCAGGTATCGGCTGGATGCTTCAACCTTTTTTAGCTGCTGACCCCCATCGAGGTAGTAGATGTAATCTGAGGCACAGAAGGCGAAAATATACTTTCCCGCATTTTTAATAAATGAAAAATCTGAATCAACGGGCAGGTTTCTTCTGTTATATAAAACAGGGTAAGGGACTGGTAGTATTTCACTTTGGCCTGATCGGATATTAACCTTCGCGAGCAGCTTACAATTTGCAATCTCCTCTGGCTTGTCAAATCCGTAGGGAATAAACGATGGCACAATGGCAATGCTATCGTTTTCGAAATAGATAGAAGTGTTTAAAACAGAGCTTGTTCTGCGCGGTACAAAAAAGTACTTTTTACTTCTATTATCGGTATCAAACCTGCGTTTGATCCTCCCGCTAGTGTCGGTGAGATAAAAGTAGCACTGATCCGTTCTATCGTTAAAAAGAAAAATGGAGTCCAACCCTTTAAAAGCAAATCCACAAATTTCACTAACACCATTGGGCCCTTCCTTAGAAAATGGAATAACCTTAAGGAGTTTACCAGCTATAAAATCGTAGAGCTCAATGCGATTCAACTCCTTATTCTGCAAAACAAAGTATTCCACTCCCTGTTTACCCTTAAAATACGATACACAATTTGAAAAACATGTCGTTTGGCTCGTTAAAGTAAACGAGATGATTTTATTTGCTGGTGCAAGCTCGTACAGGTCATCCACCTTTCCTGAGCATCCAGCTAAAATAATAGTATATGCTATAAGTAAAAATTTCATTGTAATAAATTTTATATCACAGGGGTATATAACCCCTGTGTTTTTTTGATAATTTCGTAGCATATTAAAGACATACAATATTACAACGATCTGACCAATAGCATTCCCAAAAAATTTGATTATATGTTCTATGCCAAGGAATTGGATAAACGGGGCATCTTGGATCACTGCTCTCAGCGGAGGCCGCAGGGGTTTTTCCGAGCTGCTCCAGCGATAGCGTTACATTCTGCTCATTCCTGGCCATGTTAACATTTACGGCAAGCACAGCGGCAATGGCCAGCGCACCCAGCCCGAATAGAATTTTCTTTTTCATGCTTTTTTTAGCTTTAAAGGTTAATATTTTATTACCGTTTCCTTAAAGAATACGGCGGTATATAAAATTAACCGTTTTATTAATACGTGATAATGCCCCCCATATGTTGTAGAACATATATTCAGGAAGAGCAGGATTAACGTGCTGTTTATCAGCATCGTGGCTGAACGTTTTTTTGATGAACGGATTCTATGGCCTAAGGGGGCAGGGTTTTTGGGCTGCCGCCCTGCATTTTAAGCTCTACGCTGTTCTTCACCTCCGGCTCCACCACCCTTGCCCCAGCGTTGGGCCGCCCAAAGCTAGTATCTTCTATTTAGATTTAAACTTTCTTCATAATATAAATCCATCAATTCTTCAAAAATCAGAGGATCACCAACAAGTCTAATTTTAAAAGCCTTATCCAGTAAAAAAAAATTGAACTCGATATGCTCTATTGAAATCTTATTCAATGAGTTTATAGACCCTTTTTCGTCGATGATTAGTATCCCTTTGTATTTAGCTAATGGATATAATACCTTTAAAAAGAATTTGATGTCTGTTGTTGAAATGATAAAAATGAATTGCGTATTCATAAACTTACCTGCATCTATTAGTTCTTGCCACTTATTTAATTTATGAATACATATATGGCAGTCACCCGAAATAAAACCGACAATCGTTGCTTTTGCTGGCTTAGCAATAAGCCCTGAATTAAAACTATTGACCTCGTTATTATTAATAATAGTAACCGAATCGGGAAATACAAATGTCTGCCCCACTCTATGGGAAATTATTTCCTTGGAATCATCGTTCAGAAGGTACTTACCATCAAGTATTTTCTCCAAGGAGTTTTTATCAATTCCGTTTTTTTCTCTGATTTGGCTACAGCTACTGTAAAGTAAAACTATTAATATTAGATGAATTTTCACAATAAGGATTTATCTTATGCGGATTCTATTCCTTGAACACTGAAGTATCAAATGAATATACCTGTAACGGGTTTTCCAGATCAGCAGTAAGGAGGTAGACCTTTTTCTCATCTATCGTAAAATCGATAATTGAGTTCGGGAAACTTAGCACTGCTATCGGTTTAACATTCCAATCAAAAACTAATACAGTAGACGACCTTTCTTTCCCCTTTCCCTTTATTTCCATACCATCATAAACTGAATATAAGTATTTCCCATATCTCTTTACACGAGAGAAAGAAAGATAGGTTATATCTATTCCTCCCGTATTTAGTAAGATTGGAGTGCGCTCTTTGAAATACTTTCCAAAAAACAGTTCGATCTTGTTGGAGTTTAAGCTATATTTTATTTGTTTATCGCTATACTTATAAAAACATACTATTTCGCCCAATGAATCGCTAACTGAGAATGTTTTGGAGTAGAAGTAATTTATTTGCGGGTTACTTAAATTATAGCTTTTTTCATCAGCTCTACCATATGTTTTAATAACCTGTCCTTCTGCTCCAATTAGGGTGAATATGGAATTATCAACGCTTGTGGGTAAAAGAATTGAGGTATCCTGCATAACATGATAATCCCAGAATGGCAATAGCTGCCTGTCAATCTTTATGGATTTTTTTGGTGTAACTTCACTATTCGAATTTATTATATCTTTAATTGTAAAACCGAACAGAGTCGCTTTTGGCAAATCCAAAAACCAAAGCATATTATGAGGATGATCCATTTTAGGGTAAGCAGGGGCAAGGTACTCATTAGGCCCATTCCCTCGTTTAACGAACGAAGAAACCAGATTATAGCTATCCTTTCGATAAATCCTAAATGAGGCGTTAACATCCTTCAACTCGAGAATTACCAACAGTGAATCGAAGGATAGAATTTCCACTGGCATGTAACAAAAATCGAGGGTAGGGTTGCTTTGTAAAAATTTAGCCATATCAACCTGAACCGGGAAATTCGAATAGTTGGTAACTACTCTGTTATTCTCACAGGATACGAATAGAATACATATAGCTATTATTATGAATACTCTACTTTTTAATAATATCGACTTCATCTCGGGGTTATTAAAATTTGAAATAAAGCAAGGTGTCTTTTTATGCTATAAAGTATCTTCATAAAAATTATACCGATTGGAAATATATAATAGCCCAACCTACGCTTCGCCTGCTTGCGCTAAATATATTTAGCCATCGGCATCAGCCAAATTAGAAATTGTAGATGTTTTTGGACTATCTACAATTTCAATTTGGTATTACATCTTGCTTTAGGGTTAAAATTAAACGGCATTGAAGAACAGCTATTTATTTTTATGGTCGAGGCATTATAATTGCAAGATAATACGGAAACCAAGTTTCATCAATTATGCATGTATACCTTATATCATATTCACATGCGACCACAGTGCCTGGTAAAGGCTTTTCTCCAAAAGCCTCAGTAGTTTTCCCAAGCATATCCAGCGTTAGCGTTACATTCTGGTCATTCCTGGCCATGTTAACATTTACGGCAAGCACAGCGGCAATGGCCAGCGCGCCCAGCCCGAATAGAATTTTCTTTTTCATGCTTCTTTAGCTTTAAAGGTTAATATTTTATTACCGTTTCCTTAAAAGAATACGGCGGTGTATAAAATTAACCGTTTTATTAATACGTGATAATGCCCCCCCCATATGTTGTAGAACATATATTCAAAATAATCAGGCTTAACGTGCTGTTTAGCAGCATTATGGCTGAACGTTTTTTTGACGAACGGATTCTATGGCCTAAGGGGGCAGGGCCCCGTAATGGTGCTAACATAAGAAAAATAAATAACGAACAGTAGAACAACGAATTTCGAATTACGAAGTAAATCAGCTACATCGGCATTCATTATTCCTTGTTCGGTGTTCAATATTCATTAAATTTATCCTTAAGTTAGCACCATTACCTTGCCCCGGCGTTGGGCCCGGCGAAGCTGATGCTGAACGATGCGGATCGCGCCGACGGGTTCAGCTGGATGTTCAGCAGCCGCACCAGCGAAACACCGCAGATAAACAGGGTTACCGATACAGCTATGATGGGGAAGGAGGGGTGGTTTTTCAAATCGTTAAATTTGACTTTTATATCAAAATTTTAAATAGCGGATTCGTATATTAAATATTTAGTCATGGGTCGAAACCGTTGATAGTACCTTTAACCTGTCAGAGTCTGTAAGACCTGACAGAGTTTTTCAACTGATTTAATCCAACACCAAATATTTTTCAGCAGGCACAACACCCCCCGTTGGCACGAGTCAGTGTCCTGAAATAACAAGGACACACTCCGTGCTAGCTGGTGACACTATTTAAGGGAAAGAAATATTTCATCAATTGTTTTTGAATGCAACCAATTCCAATATTTAATATTACCTTTTTTATCAAATTCAATTATTAGATGATATGGCATATCTACACCATGTTTCTGAAGTTGATATTCTTTTTGTACAATAATATTAACGTTTTTCTGCAAAGGATAAGTTAGGGTTCTATAATTCTTTTCTGTAAAGATTATGTACTTCGAATAATTAATTAATCGCTCAAATTTACAGATTGAATCAACTTGATTTAGTAATGCATCTTCACAAGGATGGCATCCTGATGTAACTCCAGTCAAAAAAATAAAAATGGAGTTTTTGGGGGATTGAATTTCAAGGTCTATTTTAATGAAATCCTTTAACTGATCTTCCCTGTAGAATTTCTTAGTTTTATGTGAACAACATGTACAGAAAATAGGTATAATCAATAATATAATAAACTTAATACTTTTCATTTTAGTAAACTTTGTTTAAAAGTTAATATTTGAAAAAATAGCTACAATTATTGAATTATCATTTTATATTATATGACTATCCGTTTATGTACCTAATATTAAAATTCTGATTAATATCAAACAATATTTCGGTGCTCTGCACTTTTTAATAATTCTTTTGATAATGCGCTACAAATATGCTGGTGCTCGGCACCTAAAAATGATAGTAGCTATTATTTATAGAGACTGTCTAATAAGTCGAAAAAGATTCACGCAAAGCACTCAAAGGGAAAACGCTAAGGTCGCAAAGTGTTGAATTAATGGACAATATCCTTTGTGCTCTTTGCTAAAACCTACCTGCCGGCAGGCACGGTTTGCGTGAAAGATTCTTTTTAGACATCCTCGTTATTTTTGTAACATCTGAAAATCCAATTGCAAACATAAGGTGCAGCGCACCGCTATATAATACTGAATTCATGTGTAATTTAAGTAAGAAAAAATCTTTAGGTGCACAAACGGATACTCATATTATATTAAATCTTAATAACTTGAAATTAATGTAATTTTCACTTGTATTAGCATTTAACTCATGATTAGCATTTAATAATAAACCATCTAGGGTAACACACCAAAATTCGGAATAGAATGTTTGTTTATCAAGTTGAATCTCTTTGATTAATTTAAATTTATTATCAAATATCATTATACTAAGTAATTTATCATTATATGTGTTAAATAAATTTTTGGAAACTTGATATTTTTGATCACAATAGTGTAATCTATAAAAAAACTTTCTATAGGGGTCATAAATAATATTAAAGAAAGATACGCTTTCAATCCTATGCTGTGCTTTTTTTACTTCACTTGTAGATTCAGGTAATATGTCAGTTAAGTTTTTTGAGTATTTACTTCTTGCACCAAAAGCATTATATTCTTTTGTTTGAAGATTATAAGTGTAAATATTTGATTCGCCCTCAAAACCATAATATACTATATCATCATAAAAAGAAACCATAGGGCAAAATAAATATCCTACATTATTATTCTCAACAAAGAAATTTGAATAGAGGATAGGTAATAAATCCAATGAATTATTAGCCAAACTAAATTCTGCAATAAATGGTTGTTTAAAAAATTCTTTACTAGAATAAACAACATTTCTAGGAGTATACTTAAAAAAAACAGAATTTCTTTTTTTAGAATAGTGTAAAAAAAAGTCTATAGTAGAGCCAATTGACCCAACTTTACCCGACTTAACAATATTAAATTCACCAATATCCCATGTTGCTTTTACATTACCTTTGCTATCTATAATTTTTAGAGCAAATCCAGTATTAACAAAGATTGAGTCCCAGTTATGAATAAAGAAACCATCAAGGTATTCAATACTGTTTGGACCTTCCTTTTTTAAAAAAATATGATCATGAATTTTTTTGTTTGATAGATCAAAAACATCAATAGTATTCATTTTTGAGTTATACCCTGCAAGGTAATTATTACTATCTATATCGTAGTTACAAAAAATTGGGTAGGTATTGATTGTAATTGAATCTATTGGAATGGAAATGTTTTCAAAGCTATAATCGAGAGCTATTTTAGAATTAACAATAGAATCAAGATTCCTGTATTTATTCTCATTACTATTACAAGAAAACAGGAGAATAGCCAGTAAAAGCAAAGTTATGTAAAAAGTTTTCATTTTAGTATGATTTTAAAGTTTGAGTGCCCATTTTAAAACAATTCAAACAAGCTAATCCTCCTAATTATTTTTTGATAAATTTGATAATACCAAACAAACCAATCTGTCAAAATAGAACAAAATAGAATGGTTACTATGAAATTAATTTTCTTGAGTTTTGGAAACAAAGGTATCAAGTTTTATATGGACATCTCTAATATGATAGTTATGGGTTTAAACGTATACAAAAAATCGAGCGTATTTTGCAAGTTTGCTGTAAAGTAATGTTTGAAATAAGCATTTTTTTTGAGATGCCCACATATTAATTAACCACCCCTCATGGTTTATATATCTAAGGGGTGGATGAAATAACTATTAAAATACCTTATAACCTACATGTCATACAATTACATGCATGAACTAAACGTATCGCAAGATTCAAGATCCCCATTAGTTCTACATTGCCAATAATTATCATGATGATTACATCGTTGTTTTTTACATTGTAATGTAGAGCAAGTATCGGCTCCACCCTCAGCCTGCGCTTGAGCCACTGCTCCGAGCTGCTCCAGCGATAGCGTTACATTCTGGTCATTCCTAACCATGTTTAGGTTTACGGCAAGCACAGCGGCAATGGCCAGCGCGCCCAGCCCGAATAGAATTTTCTTTTTCATGCTTTTTTAGCTTTAAAGGTTAATATTTTATTCCCGTTTCCTTAAAGAATACGGCGGTATGTAAAATTAACCGTTTTATTAGTACGTGATAATGCCCCCCCCCATATGTTGTAGAACATATATTCAGGAAGAGCAGGATTAACGTGCTGTTTATCAGCATCGTGGCTGAACGTTTTTTTGACGAACGGATTCTATGGCCTAAGGGGGCGGGGCCTGGAAGCCGGGGTTTTGGGCTGCCGCCCTGCATTTTAAGCTCTACGGTTTACATCGTCGTCTCATCTACCTTACCCTCTTCAAAAACCTCTTCCACCGGAACTTCCGGTACCACGGCTCATCGGGGTCGAGGGAGAGTAGCACTATCACCGCTTTGCCAATGATGTTCTTCTGGGGTACAAGCCCCCAGTAGCGAGAGTCCCGTGAGTTGTAGAAACTATCACCCAAAACAAAATAGTAATTTTCTTTGAATGTATAAGAGGTGGTGTAAATACCATTCAGGAAAACGGAATCGCTTCTGGTCTCGGATTTAGAACCCTCGTACATCAGGATATCCTTGTAATGGCTAGCATTTTTAGCCGTTAACTGGATTGTTATTCCCTTCCCGGGAACAAACAGGGGGCCATAGCTATCGAGGGTCCACCCCAGAGTACTATCGTAGGGAAATAGGTTGGGTTTCCAAGGTTTGTCCTCAATTTTATCCAAGAAATATCCCACTCCATCGGTTTTTATGGCATTTCCCCCTGCCTCTCTACTCTGAGTCCACCCCTTACTGGCTCTCTGCTTTTTTTCACTTTGCGGTGTCTTTGCATCGCTTGGGCTTGGCTTAATAATAATCGTATCGCCTAGTACTCCCTGACACCGCTTAACGAAGGGAGCACCGTAAACGTTAGGATACTCTTGATATAGGGTGTTGTACTTCGGAGCGTTGAACACCATCACATCGCCCTTTTTAACTCTACCCAGCCCTCGGTGCCATCGGTACTCCAGCCTCTTCTCCAATAGAAGTTTTCTCACCCTTACCACCCGGGGGCCGTAGGCCAGCTTGCTCACCAGGATGTAATCGCCGGGGATAAGGGTTGGCTCCATTGAGGGGCTGGGAATATAATAGATTCCTATCAAAAAAAATCGGGTACATATAATGGCTACAAGGATAACAACGTAAAATAGCAGTAATTTAAGGTTCTTTCGTCTTTTTCTCACTGAGTAAAGAATTAAATTTTTTGGGTTTTAAAAATACAAAACGTTACCTAATTATGTTTTACCACCAACTTATGCTATCGTTTTGCACTGAGAATGGTCTGTAGGAGCCGCCCTTAAATAAATACAAGTGACCGGAAGGGACATTGTGAAAAACAACTTTACCATTTTCTGCTGTTTGCTTCTCATAGCTTTGCCAACCCCGTGTATCCCAGTATGAAAGTTCGTATTCTACTCCTGATATAATTTTTAGATGGCCTTCTTGAGATTTATATTCAGTAAGGGCTAATTCTTTTATATGCTTTTTGGTTGGTGTTGCATTTTGTCGATTCTTATCAAAATCAATGAAAAAAGGATCTGTAATGGGATGGATGATTCCATTGGCATAGTAACCAACAAGGTACATAACGTTTAGCCCCATTTTGGTAAATACTACCCGACTATTCTTAATTTTACCCCAATGTATAGGTCTCCATATACCTAGATTGAAAACACATATATAGGCAAACAGCTGATCATCCGGAACCTGCCCTATTTCCATTGAAATATCATGGGTATTGACGTATTCGGGTGTAACATCTAAATAGTTCCTCTGTAAAAAAAATTTCGGTATTTCGTAGTTTTCGGGTACGATTGATGCAAGGGCATCGGGTTGAATGGAGTAGGTGATCCTGAATACCTTTGCTAACTGACGATACTCTCTTCCTTTCTCACTGAATATTTTGATATGATCCCCTGGTTGTTGTTCACCAGGGCCAAAACTCCAAGCTTTGCCATTCTCATCGAATACTACGCACCAGCTATGACCCCTGCTCGCCTTACCCCAAATGGTATAGTCAGTAGTAGAAGGAATTCCAAGAACCCTCATAACGCTGACACCATAAGCAGTAAGATCATCGCACATGCCGCTCCCTGACTGGGATAGATCCACTACACTTTGAGACCCAAAACCTAAAATCCATCTATGATTGTATTTAATATCATTAGCAAGTTGAGTGTTTACTGCCTTACATGCTTCGATAATTTTAACATCTACAGGTAGAGAATCGAGAATTGGTTTGTATTTTTTAACCAGCAGATCTTGCCAATCCGATAATGGCTCATTCGAAGCCCTATAGGGAAGAATATATTCACAAAATGTATTAAATGAAACTTGCTGTGTCCAACGTCCTTGCTGCCATGCTTTAAATGCAGTTTCAATGCTTTTAATCAGGTAATCGGATTTTACCTCCCTACAATCCATAATATACTTGGATTTAATTATATTCACTGAGGATATGGAATCACGTGCATTTTTAGTGGCATCCCAGCTGGAGTAGTTTAGGGGATAAAACTTTAATTCATTCCCGTTCCTGTCGGTTAATTTATTCAGCTGATTACCATGAATGGGCATATTGGATATTAGGAATTGAGTCGCTTTTAGCTTTATTTTATCGGTAGCATCTTTACTGTAATGATCCAATACTTTTTCAAGTTCAGCGCGGTTAGGCTCTGCTAACTCCAATGCTTGCTTTACCTCTTTTTGCATCGGGTTACATGCAATAAGGCTTATCATGAGCATGATAAGAAGGTGTGTGTTTCTCATATATTTTTTTATTCGTTTTTTAACTTTTTAGCTCCATTAAGTAAAATTACAATACGTTTAACCTTTAAAATTACTTCAACGCTGGATTTACATTATACCTATTGAGCATTCAAATATGTAACATTTCGTTTTTGAAAGTTAAATGGTATAGCTTGAGGTTTTTAGCAAAGCTAACAATATAAAAGAAAATTGCTTAAAAAGCGATTTTTTCTTTTAAATACCACCAGGTGAAACAACCAAATCAACCGAAACATCAAAAGATGAAACGGGCACTTCATCGATAACCTGAAAATCGTAGCCAACAGCCACTTTGTACGCATTGGTTTGCTTAAGCAAACGATCGTAATACCCTTTGCCCCTCCCCAACCTATTACCCTTTTTATCGAATGCAATTCCTGGAATAATCGCAAAATCAACTTCCTGAGGGTCTATCAGCTCCCCGGTTTTAGGTTCTTGAATGCCAAATGAGTCGCTCGTAACAAGGCTTTCCAACCCGTTAAATGCTCTGAGCTCAAGCGTATCGCCTATAACGATTGGTAAAACTATCCTCTTTTTGTGTGCCCATTTTTGTACAAAATTATGGGTGCTTACCTCATCGGGTAGCGACCAATACGCAAGTACTGTTTTTGCCTGTTTAAATTGAGATAGCGATTCTACCCGACTAAATATTATCGCCGAATGAATGGCTGCATTCTCAGGGGTGAAGTTCTTTTTTTTCTCCTTGATCAGCTTTCTTAATTCCTTTTTGCGATTTTTAATCTCTTCATGATTCATAGTCAATATTTTATACAAATCCCATAAATGAATATTAATTAGAACTGTTTAAATATCTGATGATAACCTTATTTCATACAAAGAAAAATCCCTTTATAAAGGATTAATCCTTTTCTCAAAGTATACCACACCTACGGTGTTTAAGATAAATTAGAAATCTTCCTTATACCGAGATATCACGCCTAACGGCGTTTCTAGCTACAACTACCGATGCATTAAGCCCACAGGGCTGAAACATCGGTAAACTACAAGCGTACCATGTGCTATAAACCCCCAAGAGGGGTGATATTATTAATACCTTTGATATCTACCTTTTTACAAATATTTCATCCTATTGCTATAATTAGTGTCTGCAAGAAAACTCCCTAATTATAGGGTAAAAAGTGGAATTAATATCCGCTCACTCCCTTCCGAGTATTGCTCTCATCTCACCCATAATCTCCCTTACCGCTGTGCTTTCTACCTTTACATTCAGGGTAAGCACCTCGTTGGCCTTCGCAACTGCCTTCTCTCTTTGACCGCTTGCTTCGTACAACTTGGCCAGCAGGTAGTGTGGGTATAACTTGTTGGGTTCCATGTATGCGGCATAGGTATATACCTCCTCGGCTTTCCCGTACTCTTTCATTCCCTTGTAGGCATCGCCCAGAGTGGTGAATAAAACGTTATCAGAGGTAAGAAGTTTTGCTTCTTTCATTACATTTACTGCATCATTGTTCCTTCTGGCCATCTGTAAACTTTTACCGTATTGTTGCAGCAGCAGCCCCTCATATTTAAATACTGGAAGTAAATTCTGATATTCTGAGTTAGCTAAGGGGTAATCTCCAGTACTATAAGTGTAAGAAGTGTATTGCCATGCCTTATAGTATTTCATTTTCTTCAAAGGTACAAAGGCAATAAATATCAGAAGTAGTGCTACCGATAAGCCAAGTACCCGAACTGGTATAGCTATTCTGGTAAAATTCATAATTCCCTGTCGACTTCCTGAAACTATTCCGGCTAACGTAAATAACAGAATCAATGTGGGCAAAGAATAAAAAGGGTAGGATAGTAGAGCTGCAGTAAACAATGTTCCCAATGAAGGAATTATGATGTTATTAGTAAAAAGTGATTTAGGATAAAAAAGATTTATTTTAGCATTATCGCTTTTATTTTTAAAACTGTAAAAAACTGAAATGATAACTGAGATAAACAACAGTAAACCAACCAGCCCAATCTCAGAGGCCATTTCGAGGTATTCGTTAAAGCAGTACTTTGTATTCCCTGCCACAAGGCCTTTTGCCCCCTCCATCTCCTCCGGGTGATGCTGAAAGTACTCCGCCTGCCAGTTATTGTAGTCCGCCTCAAAACGTCCAACTCCATGCCCGAAAAGAGGTTTTTCCGCAATTTTACGTGAAGTAACCTCCCATATCAGGAGTTTACCAACTGAGGAGTGCTCCTTCACCTTATACAATCCCAATCCGGTAGCCCCAATAACTAGTAAAGCAAGTATTACTAGCATCACTTTTCTTGTTCTTGTTTTAATATAATTCTTAAGTGCTCTAATTAAGAAGTATTTTCCATTAAGAACCAGAAAACTTCCAACCAAAGCCGATACCCATGCCGCTCGGATCATGGTGGCAGGTAGAATTAACAGGATCATAAGAAGAGCTAACAGGGCAATGTACTTAAAACACCAGTTTCCTAATGTTTGTAACCCTTTTCTTTGGATAGCAATGTCTTCAGATACCTCAACCATTGATTTGGTTTTAACTATGGTTAATAATTTAAGGATATGGAACAATAACGACCTGAGCAGGAGATTAAAACTATTTTTAACTTCACTATCCTTTACCTCAATATTCAAGAATACGCCTAAAGCCAATGGAAATACAACAGACAGGTAAAGAGCGTAGGGTGCAGGGTTATAGAATGTACCCGTGATCTTAAATGAAGAGTGCAGGCTTGGTGTAAAATCATAGAGTTGCATTAAGCCCCATATGGTTTGTACCAAGCCGGTGAGTATTATAAATCCAACAATGGTGTTAATAGGATTAATGCTAATTTTTCCTTCTTCTTTTGAAGAATTAGTTTGTAGGGTGTCAGTTTTTGTTGCTATTACCCATTTTACAACAAAGTATAATAATAAAAGGTGGGTGTAATTCACAAACCTAGTATTGTATTGCAATGGTGTATAGGGTGTGAATAAAGTACGTAGTAAATAGTATGAGTAGAAAACTAGTAAAGCAATGTCGAGGACATTAATGCTAAATTGTAAAGGATTTCTATGAAACATAATGATTATGCATGCAGCTATCAAAAGTAAGGTCATACCAGAAAACCAAAATTGCTTTGCGCTTACGATCCCATTATATAGTTCGTATGAGTACATGAATGGGGTGAGCAAAACAAGGAGTATTAGAAGAAGGTATGTATTTTTTAGTAAGATTTTCATTAAAGTTTTTTCAAAAAAAGTTAAATATCATCCATTACACAATCAAATTTTCGTTCCCCATCTTGCTAGTGATGAATCACAAGAAATACTATTATACTCATTTATTGTTATCATATTTCAGAGCAAGTTTTTTCAAACTGTTTCACATACTTCTTGTTAATGCAATGCTTAACAAAAATAATAAAAAAAGATAATTACCCAAATTTTTCTTATTAGTCACTAGCGTTGTGTTATAAGTTAAACATTTTCAATTGATTATGAACTTTAAGGCATCATTCTCTATAAAAAAGGCATATTTTAAGAGCCGTAAAACCATAATCACCTACCATTCAACACCTAGCAACCTATTTCGATTCATAATTTGTATTAAATTTAATATTTAAAGTGATAATTTTAATACAAATAAGTATATTCGCAGCTATTCTAAACTGAATATTAGTAAAAACATAAAACTTTAACTAACAAACTATGAAATTTTTAAAACCTACACTTGCCCTAATCAGCATGGTTGTAATCATGTCGGGCTGTAATAGCAAAATCGGTAAGGTTGACATCAAAACTGATAGCGATAGCCTTAGCTATGCAATCGGCATTAACATGGGTTACAATCTAAAGAACAGCAAAATTGACAATGTAAACATCATTGCAGTTGCCAATGGCATGCAGGATGTGAAAGAGGCTAAGAAAGATCTTATGACCCCAGAAAAATCAATGGAGATAATTCAAAAGTTCTTAACTAAGCAAAAAGAAGCTGAAGGGCTCAAGAATATTGAAGTTGGCAAGAAATTCCTAGAAGATAATGCGAAGAATGAGGGTGTTATTTCGGATCCAGAAGGTTTCCAGTACAAAACCCTTCAAGAAGGAACAGGTGCAATGCCAGCTGAGACTGATGTTGTAAAGGTTCATTACAAAGGCACCCTAATTGATGGAACCGAGTTCGATTCTTCTTTCAAAACCAATCAACCTGCACAATTCCCGCTAAATGGCGTAATCCGTGGGTGGACACTAGGTCTTCAGAAAATGAAGGTTGGTGGTAAAATGATGCTTTGGCTACCGGCAAGTCTTGCTTACGGTGAAAGAGGAGGTGGACCTATCGGACCAAATCAAACCTTGATTTTCGAAATTGAACTTCTCGAAATTGTTAAAGAGGTAAACAAATAGTATAAACTTCTCCTTACAGCTTACCAGCCAGATGCGCTTTTGCCATCTGGCTGTTTTTTCAAAATCAATACTACCGCTATGAGCCTTGATATTACTGGTAAACTAATCACAAAACTACCTCAACAGAGTGGGCAAGGAAAGAATGGAACTTGGACAAAGCAAGATTTCATCATCGAAACCCAGGAGCAGTTCCCTAAGAAGGTTTGCATCTCAATCTGGGGAGATAAAGCCAAAGAGCTTGACAATGTTGCTATTGGTGAATCTCTGAAAATAGGGATTAACATTGAATCGCGCGAATTTAACGGTAAATGGTACACCGATGTAAAAGCGTGGAGGATTGAAAAACAAGGAGCAGCGCAACGAAATGATGGAGCCCCTATGCCATCGGATGAGACGCTTCCACCATTCCTCGATCCGACCAATACATTTGAACCAGCGGATGACCTACCCTTTTAGTTAAAACTAAACACAGAGGCACAGAGAATTAATTGAAATTCAAACTTCGAATCTCAGTGCCTCTATGTTTTGAATTTTTACTATTTCGTATCACTACTGACCGACTAAAATATTACTAATTTATGAAATACTTGATATTAATACATTCAATGTATAGGTCACCCCTGCCTACCCTGCCTACCGGCAGGCAGGCGGCAGGCAGGCCTAACGGGGCTTGATTTTCGTTATAATAAGAATTACTACAAATAGGTCGTCGCTCTGCGACTTTAAAAAGTAGCATTGCTGCGAACTATTTGTAGAATAGATGATTATATTTTAACTAGAAGCAGCATCGCTGCGACCTATTGAATTTAGATTTTTTTCTCGGTTAATAATGATTTCGTATAGAAAATAAGCACGTCTTCAATCGCTTTTACGCAAACAGGACAAAAACCCTTAGCCTCGTTGCTTTTCATTCGACAATCGTAAGCGGGACGATAAACTCCCTTCGAAACATAACCACCCCCTTCAAAAACGCCAATTCTCCCTTTACTTGCATCATTAACAGGGGTGGGAATTGGTGTGTTCGGCTCAAGCATTCCCTTCCATTTCGACTCAAAATTAACTAAGGTTGTCAGGTTGGGCTCCCAGGGTTCAACATCTTTAGGGTAAAAATCGGAGTAGGCCACATCAGAGCTATAGTATTCATCGCCAAGCCCTGCTAGCCCATGCCCAAATTCATGGATAAAAACCTTATCGGATAAACGATGGTTTGCCGTTGAAACATTGTAATGGTTATAAACTCCTCCACCCCCATAATCGGTTGAGTTAACCAATATATAAACGATATCGCCCGGTGCGTTTGCTGCAACATCCATTACTGATTTGAATTTAAGCGTGGTCAGATACCTATCGGTACCGAAGGTGTAAAAAGTCGTTCCAACAGGGGTTTTATTCCAAATGCTCTTCCCCGGGTTATCAGGGCCTGCTTGCTCCGATGGTGATTCTACAGCCCAAATATTTATTTTACCTTTATACTTACTAAAGGGCTCCTGTGAGACCAAGTAATCATATAATCGTTTCACATCACCTCGAAATGATTCCATTTGGGTTAAGGTATAGCCCTCTGCAATAAATGTAATATCGAGCATCTGCTCTGGCTTCCCGTTATTAACAATCGGTGTAACCGGGTATTTATTCCCCTGCTCACGGCTTATATAAATGCTCGAAGGATCAATCTCAAACCTATAAAGAGAAGCAAATACCCCATTTTTCTGCCTTCCCTCGAACTCAACAGCTACAGGCTTCTTAGGAAAAGGAATACGAGTAACCTGCTCAAATGCTTTTGGGGTAACTTTAGCCTCGTCAGTTGTTTGCCACTCCTGAAAAAGAGTGCAAAACCCTCTTGAATACAACAGTTTCCCAGTCTCCTTATCCTTCACGTCAACTTTGTAGCTACCATAGCTAAAGGGATCGATTAAAGTATTGGAGTAACCGCTCCAATAGGGTTCCTCACTCAACCCATCAAGGAAAATACCCTGTCTCTGGGAGTCTCCGGTTAAGAAATAGTCTATTCTTAGCGCTTTGGGTAGAAACCAATCACTATAATCAATCTGACTAATGCCCAATGTTGAATACAATAACACCATGGCAAGTATTAGTAATTTCTTCATGTTGAGTTGTTTTATTTATCAGTTAGACACTTAAAATCACAATTGGTTGAATACTCCGCAATAATATGCTTTGTTAAGATTTTATTGTATGCTAAAAATCATATTTCACAAAACCTTTACGGTTTTAATTATGATTTTTTTATTTTTGCGCCACTAATCAATATAATATATGTTAGCACAAACCCAAACAGTAGAAGAACAGGTTGTACAAAAATATCAAATGCTTGAAAACTTAGAAGCATTGTTGATAAACAACGGTGTGAACGAATCATTCGCTCAATTTTTTAAAGTTGGAATATCGCTTGCAGTAATTGCCATTCTGGCATTTATTGCCGATTATGTAACCCGAAGAATATTTCTTGTTACTGTAGCCCGAATGGCAAAAAAAACAGAAACTGACTGGGATGATATTCTCCTTGAGCGAAATTTTTTCCATAAACTTGCCCACTTTGCACCCGCCATTGTGGTCTATCTTACAATCGGTATAGCTCTTTACGATTATTCGCCAAAGCTTACGATCTTCTTCTACGACCTTACAAAGATATACATGGTAATAGCTGCGCTACTGGTTGTGAACTCATTTCTCAATGCGGTGCACGATATTTACCAATCCTTACCATTTGCTAAAAGCAGACCGATTAAAGGGTATCTCCAAGTCATTAAAATCATCATCTACTTCTTTGGGGGAATTGTGATAATATCCATATTAATCAATAAAAACCCTGCAAATCTGCTAGTTGGATTAGGGGCATCAGCGGCAATTCTATTATTAGTTTTCAAGGACACAATTCTAGGTCTGGTTGCCTCCATTCAGCTTTCGGCAAACAACCTAGTTAAACCAGGCGATTGGATTGAAATGCCTAGCCGTAAGATTGACGGAACAGTGCTTGAGATATCGTTAAATACTGTAAAAGTTCAGAACTACGATCGTACAATTAATACAATTCCAACCTACGCCTTGATCTCCGAGAGCTTTCAGAACTGGCAGGGCATGGTTGAATCAGATGGGAGGTTAATCAAAAGGTCGATCCTTATCGATATGAAAAGCATTAAGTTCTGTACAAATGAACAGCTTGAAAAATTTAGTAAAATCAAATACCTAAAGGATTATATCGATTCAAAAAACAAAAACAATGAATATACTTCGACCTTTAACGATGGTCAAAGCATTACAAACTTCGGTGTTTTCAGAAAGTACGTTGAATTTTTCTTAAAACATAATCCGAATATCAATCAGGGTTCAACCGTTATAGCCCGCCATCGTCAACCCTCGGAGAATGGCATGCCATTAGAAATATACTGTTTTTCGAAAGAAAAGGCTTTGGCAAGTTACGAAGAGGTTCAATCCGAAATTTTTGAGCATATCCTATCTATTATCCCCGAATTCGAGCTTAGGGTATTCCAAAGTCCAACGGGCGATGACGTTAAAGGTATTTGATTAAACCTTATCCAACTCAACCTCAACAGCATAACCTATTGAGGTTTTTTTATTTACAAAAACCCCTTTTTTCGCAGGTGCATTCTTGCTATATTTATTCAAAAATATTCAGCATGGAAAAAGACGAAACCTTTATGAAGCAAGCAATTGAACTTGCCATTGAAGGCGTAATGAGCAGCAAAGGTGGTCCATTCGGGGCAATTGTGGTTAAGGATGGGACAATAATTGGCCGTGGTAATAATTCAGTTACCTCAACCAACGACCCAACAGCCCATGCAGAGGTAATGGCAATTAGAGAAGCTTGTAAATACTTGAAGTCATTTCAATTGGATGGCTGCGAACTTTACACCTCATGCGAACCTTGCCCTATGTGCCTAGGCGCAATATACTGGGCACACTTGGATGTGGTTTACTACTCAGCTACGCGTCATACGGCATCGTACCATGGCTTCGACGATAGTTTTATCTACAATGAGGTTAACCTGCCATTCGAAAAAAGAAAAATTCCATTCATTCAGGTTACAGCCGAAAAGGGTGTTGTACCATTCAGGGAATGGGAGAAAAAGGAAAATAGGGTAGATTACTAAATGAAATGTCAAAGTCCAAATGTCAAAGTTCAGAAGCCTGATTACCAGCTTTTGGGTAAGTTGAAAGGGATTAACCATGAAAAAAACGAATAGCATTAAAAAAAATATTGCTTTAGTTCTATCGAGCGGTGGGGCTAGAGGGTTGGCGCATATTGGTGTCATCGATGAATTAGTCGAACGGGGGTATAATATTTCCTCCATTGCTGGAAGTTCTATGGGAGCATTGGTTGGGGGCTTATATGCAACCAATAATCTGGACAAGTTCAGAGACTGGATTGTAACGCTCGATAAAATGGACATTTTCAACCTAATTGATTTTACGCTAAGCTCGCAAGGATTCATCAAGGGGGAAAAGATTTTTCATACAATGCAGAAAATGAAGATGATTCCTGATATCAACATTGAGGAGCTCAGCATCAAATACGTTGCAATTGCTACAGATATTATAAAAAACGAAGAAATAGTTTTCGGTTCGGGAGATCTTCATAATGCCATAAGGGCCTCTATATCAATACCAAATGTTTTTACACCAATTGAGCATTCTGAAGGCATCCTTGTGGATGGTGGAGTCTTAAACCCCCTGCCCATTAATAGGGTTTCAAGGGTAAAGAATGATTTATTAATCGCCGTTGATCTTAATTCGCTTGTTCCATACACCAAACCAAATCTCCCTAAAAATAAGATAGCTGATGTAATTCAGAGCGAAAAAACTGCGATGTTAATCAAGAGGTGGGATAAGTTATTCAGTAGCCACCATAGCGAAAAACTCGAAAAAAATAAAAGCAAGAAGTTGAAACTGAACTACTTTGATATTTTAGCCCGTTCCGTACAGCTGATGCAATCGAAGCTATCGCTTCAAACTATCGAAACCTACCCCCCCGATGTTCTCGTAAGCATATCAAAATATTCATGCTCGGTATTTGAATTCTATAAAGGGATGGAGATGATCGCCTATGGGCGAGAAGCCTGCAAAAAAGCCTTGGACGAAGCAGGGTTATAACCCCCTTTGCCTTACCACTTCATAGATAATAACCCCCGCTGCAACCGAAACGTTTAGCGAACCAATCTTTCCATGAATAGGAATACGCACTAAACTATCGGCAAGTTTATACAAATCAACTGAAACACCAGTATCCTCAGCACCCATAACCACAGCAATAGGCCCTTTAAAATCAACATCATAAATGATTTCAGAACCTTTATCGGCTGTTATGATGGTTCGGAAACCGCTATTTTTAAGGAAATTCAAGGTGACCTTTAAGCTACCTACTTTACATATTGGGATATGATGCAATGCACCTGCCGAGGTTTTAACTGAATCGGAGCCAATTTGCGCAGCACCCTTTGCGGGAACAATAATAGCATCGACTCCTGCGCATTCGGCAGTCCGAACAATTGCGCCAAAGTTGCGTACATCGGTAATCCTATCGAGAATCAGCAGGAATGGCTCCTTGCCGCTTTCGAAAAGCGTAGGAACCAATGATTCGAGCTCAACTAGCTCAACAGGGGTAACAAAAGCAACTACTCCTTGATGGTTACGATTGCCGTATTTTGCAAATCGCTCATATGGAACAAGTTGAAATGGAATTCCTTGCTCTTTGATTAAACTTAGAAGTTCAGAAGCTAAATCGCCAACCAACCCTTGCTTTAGTAATATTTTATCTACCTGTTTCCCTGAATTAATTGCCTCAATCACAGGCCTGATTCCGTATATCGATTCATCTATTTCCTTTGACATAGCATTATTAGTTGTTAGTTGACAGTTGCTAGTTATTCGTTTAACCAACCTTTGAATTTATCTAAGAATTTCTTTTCGCTTTCAGATCTTCCACTTCAAGCGAAAGGTTCTCCCACCTTTTCATTAAAATATTAAGGTCATCCTTTAACTCCTGATACTTCGAAAAGAAGGCATAATCTGGATTTGACGCATCACTCTCTTCTGGATTTGCGAATTTTGCATCGAGTTGACCAATTTCTGCCTCAACGAATTCAATCCTGCCCTCTACTTCTTCGAGTTGAGTAACAACCTTCCGAATCTGCTTATCAACCTCTTTGCGTTCAAGCCAAGCCTGTTTCTGCTCTGAATCTGATTTTGGTTCCACATCACGAATCTCTTCTCGTTTACGTTCAAGTTCCTTTAAATTCGCAAGTTTACGACGCCGAAGGAAATCGTAAATCCCTCCTAAATGCTCTTTAACCCTTCCATCGCTGAATTCATATACTTTATTTACCAAGCCATTTAGGAATTCCCTGTCGTGAGAAACAACTATTAGCGTTCCATCGAATTTGAGCAACGCCTCTTTAAGAATATCCTTAGAGCGCATATCGAGGTGGTTGGTTGGCTCATCGAGTACAAGTAGATTATAGGGTTGAAGCATCAGCTTGGCCATAGCCAATCGATTACGCTCTCCCCCCGAAAGTACGCCCACCTTCTTATCCACATCATCTCCCCTAAAAAGGAATGCACCAAGAATATCGCGCATTTTAGCTCGAACATCGCCAACGGCAACATTATCGATAGTTTCGAGTACCGTCAATGAATTATTAAGCAATTCATCCTGATTCTGAGCGAAATAGCCAATACTAACGTTATGCCCAATTCGGGTATTACCATCATAATCGAGCTCGCCGATAATGATTCGGCTCATGGTGGTTTTCCCCTCACCGTTACGCCCAACAAATGCAACCTTTTCTCCCCTCTGAACGGTGAAGTTTGCCCCACTAAAAATAAGGCGACTACCAAAACTCTTCGAAACTTCCTTTGCCTCTACAACGGTATCCCCCGAGCGGGGAGCCGATGGAAACTTAATATTCAAAGATGTTAGATCCTCATCGTCTACCTCAATAATATCCAATTTATCAAGCTGCTTAATGCGCGATTGAACTTGAACCGCTTTGGTTGACTTATACCTGAACCTTTCGATAAAATCCTGTGTATCCTCAATCATCTTCTGCTGATTACGGTAAGCGGCCATCTGTTGTTCCCTTCGCTCACGGTGAAGTTCAACGTATTTTGAGTATGAAACCCTGTAATCATAGGCAACCCCAAGCGAAAGTTCAATGGTCCGCTGGGTAACATTATCGAGAAAAGCCTTATCGTGCGATATGAGCAGCAATGCTCCCGAGAAATCGCTAAGGTAATCTTCGAGCCATTGAATTGACTCAATGTCTAAGTGGTTAGTTGGTTCATCGAGTAGTAGGGCTTCGGGTTTGCGAAGAAGAAGTTTAGCAAGTTCAATACGCATTCTCCAACCGCCGCTAAATTCAGAGGTTTGTCGTTCAAAATCGCTACGTTTAAACCCGAGCCCCGTTAACGTTTGCTCAACCTGCGATTCGAGGTTTCCGCCTCCAACAATATGGTAATGATCGGTTTTATCGGTTAGCTGATTTATCAAATTGATATACGAATCGCTTTCATAATCTGTTCTTTCGGCAATCTCTTTTCCTAACCGATCAATCTCTTTCTTCAACTCAATGGTCTCCTTAAAGGCCAAAAGCGTTTCTGCCATTACCGTTCGACCATCAGCAATAACCATCTGCTGAGGCAGATATCCTATCCGAACATCATTTGGTACGGATATGCTGCCCGAGGTTGGCTTCATTTCGCCTACTACCAACTTTAATAGCGTTGATTTACCTGCACCATTCTTTCCTACAAGACCAATCCTGTCGCGCTGGGTGATTAAAAAGTTTATATCCTTAAAGAGTTGAAACCCACCAAAATTAACAGTAACCTGATTAACAGAAATCATCAATCGAAATTTTTATCCCACAAAAATATGAATTCCAAAGGAATCGACACCCAAAAAGGATTCTTATTATTTAAATGATCGTGAGTTCGATATAAGAAACAACGGTAATATGCTAAATTAACATGAGCTCGATTTAAGGAGGTAGTCAAACCCCTGTTATTTAATCGTTTTACAAAATAAGTTTTGTTGGAATAATGGAAAGATGGGATTTCTTCTAATGTTTTTCTTCTAAGCTTCCATCATTCCATTCTTCCAATTAATCCATAATGATAATAAACAAGCAGTAAACTAGTGTTATGTTAAGTATGTATTATTTCGTTTTTTTAAACCGATGGGTTAACCCATCGGTTATGCCCTGAATGCTATTACGTCATCGTATGATTAACATAACACTAGTTCTTACATCGAACTGATGTTAAATAATAACAAAAACTACTTAGAGCCTGAGTACAATATGAGGGTTATCACAAATTACTCTCAAATACTGTTTTTGTGCTCGCGAGATCGATTCTCTAAGTTCACAGTTTCTAATTTTCACGCCTTTTATAACCAAATATTAGCGAAGCTATCCCATAAGTTAAGCGAATTATCAGCAACTTTTTTTAAAAAAAATCAGGGACATTAGACATTATACAGATTAAGTATCAGCTGTTGTATCTATACTGCTTACCCAAAGCGTTATAGCCCGCGGAAAGGGGATTGTTCTAATAACTCCGCCTTTTAAGGCATAGCCGTCAACCTAATAATTGCATGTACCTGATAATGAGTTCATACAACTATTTTTCACCCCATTCCTTTGGAGAACAGGGTTCTTTGTTGTAATTTTGCTCATACCAAAGAACTTTAGATTG
>Ga0209287_10000133_pt1 | contig 47533 bp, 66 predicted proteins | sample PPLLak3cmMay2015_2_FD_187255 | JGI IMG/M metagenome (GOLD analysis project Ga0209287, IMG submission 187255) | Freshwater sediment microbial communities from Prairie Pothole Lake near Jamestown, North Dakota, USA - PPLs Lake P8 Core (1) Depth... | ecosystem: Environmental > Aquatic > Freshwater... | reverse complement strand
GCTGCAGAAACCCTCGCAGCAATCTCGGGGGCTAAATCCAGAGATGCATAGCAAGTTCACAACGTGCATCCCACTTCCAGTAGAAATCCTCCAACCAAGCAAGGAGCTCCCTATCTTTATAGGTAGGGAGCTCGGAGGGAAACTGAAGGTGAATATGGGGTTAGAGAAAGCAAGCACACGGTGGTATCTCAACGTAAGTGCTTTCTCCTCCGATGTATCTCACGAGTACTTCGTGGAGTGCTGTGGGAAGATAGAGGTGTTTGTCAATACAACCATCCAAGAAGCCATAAAAGAATGGCAGAAATTCCAAGTTCTTGGGTTGAATAAGGAGATATCTCTATGAAGAAAAACAAGTTCAAGTATCCAGGTGAAAGAAGACGCTTGGAAAACCTTAACAGATCAATACATCTACAGGGTCACAAAATTGCAGCCAAAAAAGAAAGGGAGCAACTTCAGGCTGCTGTTATGAAAGGTGATCTACCACCAGAAATACTGAAGATAATAGATAGGTAATACCATGACTCTCAAAGAAGCCCATTACTGGGCACATTTGCTGGAGAGAACGGCCAGGAAATACGATCTTTGGAGAGGTGGAGACAGACAGAAGAGTTGGTGGAAAGGAGAAGCCTGTCCACTATGTAAAGCATCTAATAGAATGGCTAATACTAGAGTTCCAGTCTGTTGCGGCGTCTGTATATATAGAAAGCTAGGATTTAGTTCTTGCGCTGCAACTCATTTCCACTTTTGTCTTCATACACAATACAAGGCTAGGGCGCAGTGGATACGAAAAATCCTCATACCGAAGGTCTACAACCTTGTCGAACCAGATTTATATCCCTATGGTCAATTATTGACCAAAGGGATGAAGGAAAATCCATGATTGTAAACTTGGAATTTTCTCAGGGAATACAGAAAACCATCATCCACAACTTCAACATATCCGCCAAGTTCTTCAACGGGCAGGATTTGGAGAAAAAGATCCACGCAACCTTTCGTTTGATTGCATCTAAGTTGGTGGCAGAATTCCCCTTTGACAGAACACAACCTATTTCCCTCGTAATAGTACAAAGCGGAGTACCACTTGATAAAGTTGCTCCACTTTGCAATCCAGTAATCTTCGAACCTGAAAGGAACAGACGATGAAAATCGCTCTTGAAAGAAACAAGCTTGTCGGTGAAAGCGAAAGCTGTTTCACTTTGAGTGAGCAAGACTTCATTACAGCTCTCGGGGAAGAAGTCCTTGATGAGCTGGTGAACTTCACCAATTTAGATGATACAGAAGGCTCTGGACACCTCTGGCGTCTTGAGGATCTATATGTCACGTATAGTGACCCCGACATAGAAGCTGCTGTAGTAGACGAACTTCGGCAGAAAATTCTATCCCTTATAGGAGAACTTCGAGACAGAGGGTTTGATCTGCTGTATCTATCTTGATAAATCCATTATGTAATGTACATACAATTACATTGCATCCTTAGATCCAATATATTATATTGTAGTGTACATTAAAATTGGTTTTATCTAACCAACTCCAGCAGGAAACCATAGAAAAATGAACCTATCCAGCAACACAGCGGTTGTAGAACTCCGTTGCGATCTTAGAGACGTAGCAACAATCGCAGACTTTTACACCAAAGCTAGTAGATTGGGAAACCCCTTTCCACCTAGCAGAGGCTCCCTTGTGAGAAGAGCCATTGCAGACTTTGCTAATCTTCTTAAAGACAAAGGCTTTCAGAGTTTTGAGACCACTAGTGATGCTATGGAATTCCTGAAGAATGTAGGATTCTCCAACAGCTTTAATAGAAGGGGCAGTGGAAAATCCATTCTTATAAAGACACTTCTTGAGGAGGGCACGGAATCCTCTATTACAGAAGAAACAGAGTCCGTGCAAACAATTCTAAAAACTATGGAGAAAAGCACATGAAGATCACGTGCAAGGCAACTCGGAAAAAGGACGGGAAGGAGTTTATCTCACTTCCAGAACCAATCAAGATCGAGTTCGAATACGATCTTGGCACTGACGCTCTTGATGCGATTGATAAGCATGGAGACAATGTTGTCCACCAGCAATTCGTCGCCGGAGCAACTGTAGCGTTGCAGAATGTAGCCAGGACAATGGCAGAGGGTGGAAGCACCCCTGGAGAAATTGCCACTTATATGTCTAACTACAAACTTGGCACGAAGCGTGACCGCGTCACGGTTACCACGCAGGAAGCAGCAATGAGACTTCTGAAGGGAATGTCAGAAGAAGAAAGAGCTGCGTTCTTCGCGAAGCTGGATAGTGGGGAGTAATAACTTCCTGTTCAAGAATGGAAGGAGGCTGGTTAAATCTAGCCTCCTTCCTTTAAATCTATGGATGTACATTTGTGTCCAAGGAAATAGATAACTCGGGGACGTGGCGGAATGGGAAGACGCATGGAGGTCTGCGAAGGATGCATACGAAACAGACTAACCATTTTGCAGGTTCGAATCCTGCCGTCCCCACAAACTTTAACAAACAAAGGAGAAGGAAGATGGAGACTTGCCCAGTATGCGGAAACCCATGGTTTGTCTGTTCATGCACCTCAAGACGTATTAAAGAAGAGGCAGAGGAGAAAGATTGGAATCGTGATTTTGGCTTTAATAGAGATCACGCAGAACAAGCTGAACGATTTGTTGAAGAACGTAACCAACACATGAAACAGTAACAACCCAAACCCTGCCGGTGCGCTGACGAGGAGCTATCTCGTATGCAAAGTGAATACTCTCAACTGTTGCTTTCAGCGCACTGGCGGGGAAACTGAAAGGAAAAAAGATGCCCACAGACAAAGAAAGATTAGATTTTCTCCAAAACCTTACAGACAAATGTGAATATACTGGCAAGGTGATCTTACGAAAATCCACAACTGGACGAGGTTGGAGATTGCACGAAACAAGCCAAGATGGTGCATTCTTAGACGTGAGAGCAGCTATTGATAATTACATGCAGACTCGGAGGAAACAACCATGACCATTGAAGATCGCAGGATTCTCATCCTTGCTCAAATATGTTCAGCCTATGCAGAGATTGAAGGCATGAAGGCTGAGAATGCTGATCATGCGATGATGGATAAGTTTCCACTTTACACAGAAGAAGCCTTCTTCGCAATCCCTGAGAAATATGGGATTACTCACAACCAAGTGATTAGTTACTTAATGGATGGAAGGTGAACCACAATGGATGACAAGCTGCGACAGGAGCTCATCGAGGTGCTGGAGATGGTCGAATGGAGTTCCACTGGTGATTATTTCTATTATTGTTATTGTCCTTGTTGTGGAGCATCAAACCATAAGGGACATAAAAAAGACTGCCGTCTCAAAGCCCTGCTGGACAAGCTGATAGGAGCTAAAGATGCTGGATGACAGACAGGTTCACATTCGGTTGCTGGAGTTGATGGGGTGGGATGCTGCGACTGGTATTCCTATTGTCCCACCACCTCTCGACCACAACCTTATTTGGGAAGCGGAAGAGAAACTGTTGACAACAGAAGATGAGTGGGATGACTATGAAAGTTGGATTTCCGAGTCAATGCCTACTGGTAGAACTAAACATGCTCCCGCTATCGTCTGCGCAAGAGCAATCTTGAAAGTGAAGGGAATCTCCAATGAGTGAGTTCTACACCACAGACAAGATCGTCTGTGACGATGACGGAATACACTGCGGGGAGTGTCAAAGGCAAGTTTGTTTTTCACCCGATATATTACGGGGATGGATGTGTAGGGTGTTTGGAGAAATAGTAAAAATCCCTAATCCTCATGATTTTATCCGTTGCCAAGCCTGCTTGGACGCTCAGAAGGAATGGGAAGCTAAACAGGAGGAACAATGAACTCAGGGGATGTAGTAGCTTTTTGTGATCAAGAGATTAAGAAGAGCCAAGTAGAAATCCACTCGTTGCTTCAAACTCCAGACCTAACATTTGATATTAGGTTAAGGATAGATAGGGAACAAGGGAAGTTGATTGCCTATGAAAGTGTAAGAGACTTTGTGGCAATAGGCTTTCGTGAGCACAACGTCCACCCGAAGCTGGTGGAGGCGTGTGAGGTTGCTCTACATACCTTGCAAGACATAGGTGCAACCGATCCAGATCATGCACTTGCAGCAATCAATCTTATCCGTACCGCCCTTGCCCTGCTCGAACCAACGAAAGGAGGTGATGTAAGTGAGACCAAGTAAATTTGGTTCTGAACCACAAATGATAAAGCGGGTGGTGGTCGGGGAAAGAGGTAGGAAGCTATGCCAATGGTACATCTCTTCAAGTACATTTATCCAGCACAAGAGTTGTGCTCTCTTCATCCATCCTTGGAAATGTCCCTATAAAGGATACTCAAAGGAAGGGGAATGTCCAGAGTTTAAACAAAGGGAGAAACAAAGTGCGAAAGGATGTTAAGTGTGGTGAGATGAGTCTACACTTCTTTTATGAGATTGCAATCTTTGAGGATTCCGACAAACTTGTGTTGTCTAAACCTTTACGAAGAACACACTCCCTCAGAGGCTTTTTGTCCTCAGAACCAGAGAGAGTCAGAGTTAACCTATACATTGTAGATGGCTGGGCATTTCAGACAATTCCGATTAACCTGGTTGGAAATAGACCTGACACAAGTCAGCTGTTCAGCATTGCAGAACAAAACCCTTGTATAAAAGGAAGCTTTTAGTGAAAACAACGGAAAACCTATGAAACCCCGACCTAGATACTACAACGGACGTTCATATAAGATTTCCATTGATAATCACTCCTGTATTGCTGTTATAAACAGTGAGAGTGCTGTTATCAAGGAGGTATTCTTATTCGGTCCTAAACATAATCAAGATCTATTTGAGTGCATTGGGAGACTCATATCCATTTGCCTAAGAAATAATCTGCCATTAGATTTAGTAATAAAGCAGCTCCGTGGAATCGGTGGAGCGCACTTTACTTACGACCAAGATTTTAAAGGTGGTACATTGGTGAGATCCTTTCCAGACGCAATAGCTAACTTTTTGGAGGAAGAAAATGCCTTTATTACTTCCAAGCACGGAGGAAATCTTTCTGAAGGAGCGAGAACTCCAGAAAGAAATGGAGGAATTCCAAGCACTTTACCAGCGGGTACGGTGGCTTGTAAGATACAATGCGGATCTACAAAGGAAGAACCTCCACAAACTTCTCCAGACAAATCTGTTTGCAAAACAGACAGAGAAACACATCCTTCTGGATCTAAACAAATATGAGTAAAATCCTCATAGCTCCAGAGGGCTTCCACATTTCTGAACTTGTGATAGAAGCCACCATGGTTCCATTGGTTGTTACATATTTAGCTATTGATTTCAGAGGAGAACTCTCCTGGATACATCACCCTGTATTTCATGAATACACGGATGGAAATACAGACCTTCTCACTCCAGAAAACTGGAGACTTCGTATCCCCATAAGCACAGATTTGTATCTCGGACTTGTAAAACTTATAAAAGATTATAAACTCTTTCTCATAAATGATTATGGTTTTAAAGAAAGCGATACATCTGTGGAGATTTTTGACTTCTACCAACTCACAAATACATCCCCTACTCAAGGAGATCGATTGATAATGATGTATGATCCCGAAACAAAAGAAGTTACATCCTGGAAGGAAGGATGTGGACTTCACAACTACTTAATATAAATGGAGAGCAAATGAACATCCTGGATTTGATCCTACTAGTTATCATTCTTGTGGTTGCAGCCATTGTAGGGAAGCACTTTGATCCTAAAAATAAAGGATAACACCTATGGACTACACAACACAAGATAAAATCCTTTTGACGGATAGTTCTAAGATCCAAGACTACCTAACTTGCCCGAGATACTTCTGGTATAGGCACGTTCTTGGATGGACAAAGGACATTGCTAGTCCACACCTGGACTTTGGAACATCCGTCCATGCAGGTATGGAGCCTCTCATGCGGTTTAGAATGGGAAGCAATACATACATATCTGTTGTGAAGAACAACCCTCATAGAGTTGAGGAGGAAGTCTTTATCCACTATCCTCCAATGAAAAGTAAGGGGTACAATTCAGTCTCTTTGGAAGAGGCTTTCAATAGATTCTTGGACTCATACAAGTCCTTCTTTGGAAATCTTCTCATCGTGGCTCCAGGAAAATCTATTGATGCAGTGTCTGAAATTCTTCCTATGTATGTAGAGAATTACAGCCAAGACGACTTTGAAACCCTCCATGTGGAAGTGTCTTTCCGTGCACCTCTTATTAACTCTGGGATGATTGGAAACGCTGATCCAATAAGTCTTCATGGTCGCATGGATGGAATTGTAAGAACAAAGGACGGACGGATTTGGGGAGTTGAGCATAAAACTGCTAGTAAGCTCTCCAATATCTGGCAGAACCAGTGGTCTACATCTGTACAGATAGGTTCTTACACCCACCTCCTTTACTGTATGTTCCCACCGGAGGACGTACAAGGAGTGATAGTGAATGCTCTTGTATTCAACCCCACAAAGGTACAAGTACGAAGGATCTACGTTACAAGGTCTAGAGAGTCTATGAGAGCTTGGTATAAACTAGTAACAGACACAGTTACAAGGATCTATGTAGACCTTGAAAGATTCCAGACACAGGTGGAGACCAACAATCCAGATATTTACAATACTTTCCATATGTGTCCTACATCCTGTGGAAACTATGGTGGCTGTGAGTTCCTTGAATTCTGTGTTGCCTGGCCCGAACCACTTAGACATATAGATCCAAAGGAGCCAACCCCACCTCCAGGTTACAAGATCCATTACTGGGATCCGAGGGAGAAGGAAGAAACAGCAAAAGAAGTTATAAAGTTATAAACATAAGGAAAAAATCCATGCCACTTGTGCCGTTAGTAGAACTCCAGCGCATACAATCCATATATGACGCTGACCTGAAGAAGGACAAGGTTACAACCCTTCTCCAAGGAGAATTTGGAACTGGAAAGACCCGCTTTGCAGACACTTGCCCAGCTCCAGTCCTCTGCCATATGTTCGACCCTCACGGAGAACAAACTTTAAGGAGAGGAATAAGTGAAGGAAGAATTATTGTAGACAATTCCTTCGAGTACAGGAAGTGGCGAGGAAGACCTGGAGACCTCTTCAACAAATGGACTACTCTCATGTCTACATATGAAAGAGAGGGCTTCTTCAACAACATTGGAACTTACTTCATAGATAGTTTCACCACCTTCTCTATAGCTCTTCTGTCTTCTGTCTCCAATGACTGGCAGAAGTGGAGTGATACTCTAAGGGAAATTGTTGATAGTTTAATGGGTCTGCCTTGCCATGTTGTTCTAACATCTCACATCGAAATCATACGGAATGATGTTACTGGGGTTGCCAGTGCTTATATGTACACACCTGGTCGTGTAAAGTTCTGGATTCCTGGGCTATTTAGTGAGGTCTACGTCCTTCGTATCCAAGGAGGTGGAGACAACGCTAAATATGAACTCCTCACGAGGAATGATGGCTACTACAAGGCAAGAACCCGGATGGGTGCGGATGGTCTTTTCAAAGCAGTGGAGGTACCAGACTTCAAAGAACTTCTGAAGAAAGCAGGTTATCCTTACGAGGATAAACCTTTAATGAAGGAACTATTGAAAACCAATAGTGATACAACAAACCAAACAAACCAAACAAAAAAGGAGTAACGAATGAGTTTCGTTAAAGTCCAAGGTCTGGTCGACGCAGTCAAACCAGAAGCCCTCCCTGAAGGGCAGTACGAGGCAGTGATTTCAAGAATGACTTATGAAGATTCTGGGAAGCAGTCTTCCCCTCGTCTTCAAGTCATTTTGGAAGTCCCCACAGTTGCAAACTCCATGAGTGTATTCTACACGCTGTGGATTCCAAAGCCAGAAGACACACCGAAGCAGGCGAATGAATCCCGCTGGAAGATCACGGAATTCTGCACGGCGTTCGGTGTGAACATGGAAGGAGACTCTGTAGACATTGACTCCGCACAGGGTCACTCCGCAAGTGTCCTTCTTGGTCTCCGTGAAACTGAGGATGGTCTCCGTAACACAGTTCGGAAGGTGCTACTTCCGTAATTCGGAGATGGTAGGTTGGCATAACTATTTCCTAGCACGGAATAGTGGATGCTTCCGGGTTCAAACCCCGGCAACCTTCAAATGCTATGGTCAATAATTGACCATAGGGATTGGTTAAAATAGAAAGGAGAAATCCGATGAGCAAGGATAATTGGTCAGACCGCTCCACAAACAGGGTTTGTTCTACTTGCCAGTTTGTGTGCGAGAAGAAGAAAGTGGTGAATGAGACACCACGGAAAGTAGGACGTTGTAGAAGACACGCCCCTACCACGCAGGGTTATCCAGTTGTATTCATGGATGACTGGTGCGGAGATTGGAAACTGGACGAGAATAAAGTGGGGGTGCTGGAAAAATGAATCTTATGATTCCATATTTAGAAAGGAGTAACACAGTGATTAGAATAGGTACTATTCTATACGGCTTTTGTGGGGGCAACTTTGGGAGAGACTCCTATTGCAATAAGAGAGTAGAGGGAATAGGAGTTGACTGGGTGGTAGCAAGAGGCGAAGATGGAGAGCCATTATTAGCTTCTGGCAAAAGTATTATAGAAGAATTAGAAGAATACACAAAACCGGAGGCGCAAGACTAATGGAGGATTACAATATTGGGGATGAGGTTGATTTAGAAGAGGCTGAAAAACTCTGTCGTGTGGGAGGTCAACTCCATAAAGTTGAAATGTGGGTGATTGACAAGCTCCCACCCACACCAGTCCCGACAGCGGAGGAGTTGCTGAAGGAGGGCTATCAGTTAGTTATCAGAATGCGCACTTCAGTAAGGTGTGACTTCAATTATTCAGCCTTTGACACTGAAGTAAGCGTTTGGCTTGACCGCGCTTACAAGCATTTGGAGGGCAACAGATGAGCCTTCTATTCTACCTCGATATGGATGGTGTCCTTGCAGACTTCGTTGGAGGAGCTTTCAAACTCTTCGATAAAGAATACGACCCAACAACCTGGCCTCCAGATAAGAAGGAAATTCACCAAGTCCTTGGTGTCTCCTCTGGCACTTTCTGGAGCAAAATATACAGTGAAGGTTCTATGTTCTGGTCTACACTAGAACCATACCCATGGGCACAGGACTTTTATAAACTTCTGAAAGGTTATGGAGGTGTAGTATTCTGTTCTTCCCCTCCACGAAATCCATCTGCTTTACAAGGGAAGTTAGAATGGCTACAGGGATTTTCCGGCGAAGGAGAACTTCTTCGGAATTATCTCTTCAGCCCTGTAAAACATCTTGCTGCAGTACCTGGATCCATTTTGATCGATGACTCAGAACAACAATGTCAGATGTTTGCAAACGTAGCCAAAGGTCTTTGCATGTCTATTCTATTTCCACAGCCATGGAACTCTCTTGGTTACCACGAAGATCCGTTATCTATCATAATGGATATCTTCCTTCAAGTGGGCGTAACCAAAATACAGCCGGCTTCTGTGGGAGATATAAAGTTTGTAGCAGAGCAAAGTAGGATAATACATTGATGTTCTGGAGAAAGAAAAAGAAAAAGAAGTTTAGAGGTATAATGGGCTTCATCCAAGAGGCAAGACCAGAATACCTACACGAAGCCAAAACAGGTAAAGCCCCTATATTTTGGTGTTTGGAGGGGCATGAATGGTTAGAGGCAAATAAAGATAAGTTATTTCCCTGGTTCTCCGAGCCTCTACATTCAGACGATCCCGATCCTATTATAGGTACAGACTTAGAGGGTGGGAAGATACGACGTTCCTTCATTGATTACATACATAATAAAGAGCCACAGAAGTGGTGGTGGAAGAATATGTCCTTATTGGACAAGATAATCTTCCGCTGCCTTCCCTGGTTATCACCGTTTAACAAAGGATAAATAGAATGAACAAAGACAAACCACACTTTACAGACCTAAAGCCCCGCCTCACAGTGGAGCTTTCCACAGAGCAGAAATCTGCTTTGAACAAACTAATTCCGACTGGCTTCATTCGCCCTATATTCTCTGCCATCGTGGATTCCATGATTGCAGAAATGAAAGAAGATCCAAGGACAATCATATATAATATCCTTACCATGAAGTTATCCGGTGGGGACTTCATAGCAAACCCTATTGATTGGATCTTCTTCCTTTACAGAATGTATGAGGACATCTGTCCCGACGTGAGCCAGCAAGAACTTGCATCCGTCCACAGGTTTCTCTTGTGGGTTAAAAACAGAGGATTAAGTGTTAGAGATTTTAAGGAAGCTAAAGCCTAGCCCACTTGATCTTGACAGAAATATATTTACCGAGATCGTGGGTAAAATACGTCTGCAGAGACAGATCCCAACTGTAAGATCTGCATCTGTAGCTTCAAGAGTACCTCCAGCAAAGAAGCTTGACAGTCTAGTAGGCAAGCTCTCCCCTCAGGAGAAGCTTAAATTGTTTACTGCACTGAAAGAAAAAGGATTTTAACTATGTCCAACTTAGTAGATATCATTAAGATATCCAACATCATCGTAGCGGATAGGGCTAGAGAAGACTACGCAGACATCAAAGACCTCACGGAAAAGATTCGGGTTAGAGGTCTAATCCAGCCTATTGCTGTTAAAGAACTTTCTGGGGGTAAATACCTTCTCCTCGCCGGTGGTCGTCGTCTGGCTGCTTGCAAAAGACTAGTCATGGAAACTATACCAGCTAGAGTCTTCCCAGGAGACCTTACTGAAGTTGATGAGAAGGAAGTGGAACTTTCGGAGAATATAGATCGTAAAGATCTATCCCTTCATGAAAGATGGAAACTGGAGAAGGCTATCCATGATCTTTACATGGCTAGAGCCGGAGGTCCAAAGGTCTCCAAAGCTCCAGGCGCTCCAGGTCACAGCCTTCGAGATACAGCCAAACTTCTTGGGAAGAGCCACCAACAAATAGCTACTCATGTCATGCTAGCAACTGCTATGGAGGAATCTCCAGAAATGAAGCAAGCATTGAGTAGGGTGAAAACAGATAAAGATGCCATTAAAGTCCTCCGAGCAGCTAATAAGATAATAGAGGCATCTGAGAATAGAAAGAGAGTCGAGGCTGGTTACATACCAAAAGTCCATAAAGATCTCATGGAAGCCTTCAACATTGGAGATGCCTTCGAAGGTCTTTCTTCTGTAGAGGATAAATCTATAAACATTTTGGAGATTGATCCTCCCTATGGAATAGACCTTCTTCACAACAAAAAATCTCAGACATCAGCTGGAGTGCAAAACATAACAACCTATGAGGAGGTTGAGGAGAGTGACTACTCAGAATTTATAGATAGATTACTATCCATAGCCAGCACCAAACTCTCCGAAGATGGCTGGTTAATACTCTGGTTTGCTGTACAATACTACGAAATGATAAAGACAGCTATAGAGAACCATGGTCTTATAGTCTGTCGAACACCCGGAATCTGGGTTAAACCTCAAGGTCAGACCAACCGTCCGGACACACTCCTTGCATCTTGTTATGAGTCTTTCTTCTACGCTAGGAAAGCCAACTCCAAAATCAACAAGCAAGGGATGAAGAATACATTCCTCTACAACATGGTTCCACCCCAATTCAAAGTGCATCCTGCAGAAAGACCGATCGAAATGATAGAGTGTATTCTGCAAACCTTTGCAAATCCATCCAGTAAGATAAAAGTTGCCGTCCCATTCTGTGGTTCTGGTAACACCCTTCTTGCAGCTGCAAACCTTGGTATGATTGGGATTGGCTGGGATAATAGTCAGCAATATAAGGATGCGTTTGTGCAGAGAGTTGTGGCTGGCAAACCACCGAACTACAAATCTTATTCGTAAAAATGGGAATGCTATGAAATTTCCTTCACTGAGATGGTATGTCAGTAATTCTAAAGATGTATATCCAGTACATCTAGTAAGAGTAGGTATCACAGGTGATTGTCTTATCTATGACTTCAGCTTCTTATCTCCTAGATACTTTACTGACCCGAGCAACCTCTACAAAACAAAGAGGCAGGCTGAATATGCTAGAGATCATAATCTAGCAGAAAACTGTAACTTGAGATAAATATGAGAATCCTAATCCCCTCCGAGGGCTCCCTCTCTGCCAAGATCGCTCTGGTTGGAGAAGCCCCAGGTCAATTTGAGGAAAAGGTCGGCAAACCCTTCGTCGGTCCTGCAGGTCATATGCTAGACGAATGTCTAAACGCCGCGAAGCTCAATCGGTCTAGCTGCTACATCACTAATGTTGTTAAGGAAAGACCTGCGAATAACGATATCTCCTTGTTCCTAAAACTATCTCCCACATCCGTGAAGATGACTCCAGCCTATAAAGCCTACGAGGACTCTTTAAAGGATGAGCTTGAAAGATCCACTGCCAACGTCATCGTGGCTCTTGGTGGGATTGCACTATTCGCACTCACACGGAAGATTGGAATACTGAAGTATCGTGGTTCAACATTAGAATCCACACTTCTTCCAGGTCGGAAGGTTATTCCAACCATCCATCCATCTGCTGTAATGAGGGAGAAGAGGATGAGTGGAACTGCCACCTACCAACTCATAACCATTGCAGACTTGGAAAAGGTTGGAAGAGAGTCCGTCACCCCCTTCATAAACTGTCCAAGAAGGGAGTTAATCCTTGCACCTACCTACGACCAGGTTATGAACTTCCTTGCAGGTTTAAGCCCTGAAATCTGTAAGGAAGTAGCTTTTGATATTGAGGTTATCCGTGGGGAGGTTAGCTGTATTTCCTTTGCTACATCTCCAGAGCAATCCATTTGTATAGCCTTCTCCGAAGGTCTAAAGAATAGATATTCTTTGGAAGAAGAGACTAATATCTGGCTTCTCATAACTAAAATTCTGGAGAATAAGGATATAAAGAAAATTGGTCAGAACATTACCGGTTTTGATAACTACTTTCTTTACAGCAAGTACGGCATTCTTCCAGCCAACTTGGAAGACACCATGGTTGCTCATGGGATTCTATACCCAGACCTTCCAAAAGGACTAGACTTCCTCACATCTATTTACACCAACGAGCCATACTACAAAGACGAAGGGAAGCAATATATAAAGATCGGTGGCAATGACCGGGATTTCTGGAGATACAACGCTCTTGATAGTGCTGTCTGTATCGAGGTTTGGAAGTCTTTAGAGAGAGAATTGAAAGAACAAGATATGTGGAAGATGTATAGAAACAAGATTTCCCTCACGAATACCACCATATTCCTCCAATATCATGGTATTGGAATTGATAGAAGGTTGATTGATGAGGCAATACGGGAGGTGGATACTTCTGTTGCTGAACTTACACAAAAACTAAAGACCCAAGTTGGATTCGATATAAACCCTGGAAGTCACAAACAACTCAAGGAATACTTCTACGGAGTTCTTGGGATAGATCCATATAAGAGTCGAACAACACACAATACAACCGTTGATAAGGATGCTTTGAAGCGACTTGCACGTGGAACTCAGAGCAGACCTGGAAGACCGGAAGCAGCAACCATTTTGGAGATCCGTAGACTTAACAAGTTCAAGGACACCTATCTAGAAATGAATATAGATGATGACAATCAAGTCCGTGGATCTTACAATCTGGTAGGTACCGGCGATGGAAGACTATCATCTTCCCAAACTATATTCGGTACCGGTGGTAATATGCAGAACTTGGATCCTAGATTTAAGAATATGATGCATCCAGATGAAGGATGCTACTTATATTCTATGGATCTCAAGCAGAGCCATGACGTTACCATAGCTAATATCTCCAATGATGAGATGACCATCGAGGCTATAGAGCGGAATTTAGACCTCCATAAAATAGCTGCGTCAGCTATATTCAACAAACCTTATGAGGCTATTAGTGACGAACCTGGATCTGCTGCTATAGGCTCCGGTCAGTTCAGTGAACGCTTCTGGGGAAAGAAGGCTAGGCATTGTTTGAAGTATGGGATGGGATTTAGATCATTCGCTAATCTCTGTGAAATTCAAGAGCATGAGTCACAAAAGATTGTAAGAGCTTTCTACATTTCCACGCCTGGAATAATTCCATATTGGAATTGGGTAAAGAAAGAGTTGATTGAGCATAGAAGCCTCACAGACCCATTCGGAAATAAGAGGATATTCTTAGGTGACTTAGACGACCAGATTTACAGAGAAGCATATGCATTTATTCCTCAGTCCGTTGAATCTCACATCACAAACTATTGGGGTGGGCGATACATATATGAGTACCTCTCATCCACAGAGCCAGACGTGTACCTCCTTAATATAGTTCATGACTCTGTAGAATTCCAGATCCCACACAGACTCCCTCTTTCACAACATGCTAGAATTTTAATGTTAGTGAAAAGGAATATGGAACAACCAATCACTTGGAAAGGTCGAACTTTCAACCTGAAGGTGGAAATAAAAGCTGGTAGATCTTACAAGGATTGGAAGAACATTGGATGGGAATTCCACGATGAGGAGGAATTAGCTAACAAACTCCAAGACATATATGCCTGATAGACATTTTCCAGACTGGTTCGACGCATATATAAAGTATGCAAATGAGCTAGTGGAATCACCTCTCATATTCACAGAGTGGACAGCTATAAGTGCTATTGCATCTGCAATGGAAAGAAAATGTTTTATACCATTCGGTGTAAAGACTATATTTCCTAATATGTATATAGTACTAGTTGGACCCAGTGGTGTGAGAAAAGGCACTGCCATGGAGCCTGGTTACGATATCCTACAAGAGATAGGTGTAAATCTTGCTGCCGATGCCACCACAAAGGAAGCTCTTCTTATACGTCTCGAAGAGGCAGGTACAGCATCTTCATATCTAGATGGTGTGCTTAGTACTGATAGTGCTATCACAATACATAGTAGTGAGTTCACTGTATTTACAAGACATAGAGATAGTGAATTCATGTCCTACCTCTGCAAGTGGTACGATTGTGAGAAGAGATTCAGATATGAGACAAAGAACAAAGGCTCTCATGATATCCCAAATGTCTGGGTGAACATTATTGGAGCCACAACCCCCAGCCTTATACAAGCTAGCCTTCCACAAGAGGCAGTCGGAGGAGGTCTTACCAGTCGGATGATTCTAGTCTACGCAGATCAGAAGGGGAAGATAATACCTATACCATTCTTTGGTGCCAAAGAATCCAAGATGAGAGATGCTCTAGCTGAAGACCTATCCAATATAAAGATAGTGCATGGAGCATTCATGATGGATGAAGATTTTATAGACAAATATATTGACTGGGTATTTGAGGTAGAAAAAAATCCGGCTTTCACGGATCCTCTCCTTGCAGGATATGAACAGAGAAGACGCTGGCACCTTTTAAAACTCAGTATGATATTTAGTGCGTCCGAGTCTGGAGCGAAGCTTATAGGTGTACGACACTTCGATAAAGCACTAGAACTTCTATCCAGAACTGAAGTCCTCATGCCATGCGTCTTCAGAGGCATGACACAAATAGACGACAACATTGTGGTTACGGAAATTCTAAACCAACTCCGTGCAAAGGGAAGAGTAACCTTTGCAGAAATTGTTAGAAAATATATGGGGGGTGTTACTCTTGATAGATTGGAGATGATAACAAAAGCTGTTATTACTTCCGGTCTTGCAAAAGAGATGATTGAAGCCGGCAAAAGATGGATAGAATACATACCACCAAACCAAAGGGAGAAGAAAGATGAGCAGAATTGGAATGGCTCAGTACAACAGAATTCTGAAGGAGAAGTTCGAGACACGCCTCCAATCACAGACGAGTTGGGGGAAGAACCAAGTCCTTCAGGAATTCCATCTATCAATGATTGATGCTATGGCAGAATACATGGAAATTGCATTGGGCAATTATCATGCTATGGTCGAAAATTTACCAAAGGGATCAGAAAAATTCCAAACGAAAACAGAGGAGGAAATAGATGACATCCTTGCCGCCGACGCAGAATCCCCATTCTGATAGGATGAGTCTGCCTAGTCCTTTTATCAGAGAGTTAATGAAAAAGTTCAGATCTCACGGGGCTTCTGAAAGGTTCATGAAGACCTTTGGTAAACTACTAAAGAAATCTTTAGATGGTCAAAAGGAGTGGGAAGATGACAAACCTGGATATACAGAAGATAGTACAAGTTCTTAAAACCGAAAAGGAGAAAAACAATGCCAATAAATCCTAAAACCGACGGCTCCGGAATTATCGGCTGCACCCCCCAAGCTGGTGCTTGCCCGAGACAGTGCCCAGATTGTTATTTTCAGGAGTCCCACTTTTACACAGAGGTTCCATACATTCCATCCATAGAAGATGCAGAGGGTCGCGTTGTCCGTATGAACGATGGGAATGATAGTAACCATGAGAGGTCTTTAGTTGTGAGGACAGCATCTAAATTTAAAGATGTATTCTTCAACACGTCATACCCAACCTTTGGATTTACAACCAATGGAATCCCAAGACCGGTTGTATTTACTGTAAATCCTGGGAACATGACGGACGTAGACTTTTACAGGGTTGACTATGATCCCTCCATAATGTTCGTCCGTTTTCGATTGAACCTCTGGAATGTAGAAGTTGCAGAGGAATGTGTTGTGTACTACACAAGATATTTAGAACCTGCAATCCCTGTAGTCATGACCTATATGCGGTATCTCAAAGAGGATAGTATTCCTCCAAGTTACAGGATCCGATACACTCGTATGAAGCATATTTCTAATGAGTACTTCTCCATGAGGTCTTCACTTGCAAGATATCTAGATTTCACAAATAAGTTTGGAGATTATAGGAATGTATACTGCTGTGGTTCAAGACGCTCTGATCTCTGCAAGGATTGCGGTGTTTGTTTGAGGGAATACTTTGCAGCAAAAGAAAGGTTACGAGTTGAAACACATTGTAGTTGAAGGAAACAGCTTAGTAGAACTTCATGAGTTGGAAGACTCAGCAGATCTCATTCTCACAGATCCCCCTTATGGTATCGATTATCAAAGCAAGAGGCGAGTTGTAAGAGAACAGTTTGCCCATTTTGCAAACGATACAGTTGGGGATTGGATCCATGAGTTTGCAGCCCTTGCATTTTTAGCCCTCAAAAGAGATCACCACCTATACTGCTTCACAAGATTCGATACATATCCAATCTTCTTTGAAGCTTTTAAAGGTGCTGGCTTCACCATGAAACGAACTCTAATCTGGGTCAAGAACAATCATGGATCTGGAGATCTCAGAGGTGACTACGCCCCACAGGATGAATGGATTATCTTTGCTCATAAGGGAAGGAGGGAACTGAATGGCTCAAGAGACTCCAACATTCTGCACTTTGATAAGATTACATCAGCTAATCTTTTACACCCAACACAGAAACCATTGGATCTTTTATCTTTTCTTATCATGAAATCTTGCACATCTGACGAGATTGTGCTAGACCCATTTGCTGGAGTCTTCTCCACAAATGTAGCAGCTGAGAAGTGTGGGATGAATTCTATAGGGATTGAGATAAATCCTCAATTCGTAGATATTGGTATTAGCAGGTTAAGTGGATCCCAACTTAATATCTTGCGATAGCATCATCAATATACTGCATAAACTTCTTATTCTTTTCCTCTGTCATCTTTCCAGCTCTGGCAATCCTGCGGTATTCGGACATCAACTTCCGGACTCTGTAGGATTGCCTCTGTTCTTCTGTCCCCCGTACATACTTAAAAGAATAGAGTGACATTAAAGCAGACATACCTGCAGCTGCTTCTCTATTGAATAGTCTTTTCCCCATATCATCCACGAATAAGTGGTGAGCGGTTATGTCCCCTTCCATCTCTGGATTTACATCTATCGAGTTCATAACATTGTCCGGCAGCTGTAGCATCTGGATAGTTCCAAACACAAAGTGTCTCATATCCTTCAAAGCTTTTAATGGGAATGGATCAAACGTATCATGGATATCTTTTCCACCCATATCTTTATTCTCTCCTATTTCCATTATAAGTCTCCACACAGGATGCAAATCCCACTTCATCGTTAAAGCGAGTTTCCACAGTGGTCTTTCTGGCTCATCTAGAATCCCCTGTCTTATAGCATAATAGTACTTCGCAAACATATTAGCAGGACTTGTAAAGGAAATAGCAATCTCCTTCGGACCTTGGTCGGTATCCACAACCCTTCTATATCTTCTTCCCCACTCATCTGGCTCGTACCCCAACATAGTCATCATCATATCTACAGCCATTACAACACCGGTTGTATAGATTAACCCCATCGCATAATGCTGTGGAAGTGGATTCTCCCTCATGAAGGTTGCATCTGCAGTTCCACGGAGTAATCTACCATATAGTTTCCCCATTACAAGTTTATAGGTTGGAGTGAAGAAAATCTTATTCAATAGTCGTCTTGTTTTCACAGGCACAGCGGCATAATCACCATAAAACATAGCACTTTCCTGTGCTGCCTGTCTCTGCGTCATGCCTTCATCTCGTAATCTCAAATAGGATGCCAATCGGAGAAGTTCATCACCATACCCCCAAGCTAGATTCCAACTTATATTGTAGGCACCTTTTAATGGGTTTGGAATTCTCTTCCCAAAAGCTTTGCTTGTGAAGGTTGAAAGTATTTGTTTTCCAAAAGTGCTCTTCCTCATCTTCTCCAACTGATCATCAAATGTATAGCCAGGTGAACCAATTGGCTTCGAAGGTCCTCCGTTCCAATGATAAGCTTTATACTCGTTCACCAAGCCTCCTTCTTCCCCTCTGAAGAATGCTCGTCTTGCAGCATGGGCTTTCTTCATATACTTGCAATCTTTTAGGAAAGACGGTCCTGAGAGCATCAACATCTGGACTATATTATTCCCTGCCATCCGGAATGGATTTACAAACTGTGCTCCCTTCGCATAAGCAAGGGCTCTCTCAAACATATTCTGAGGTCTGGATAGATACAGATTTTGTTCCAGCCAATCCCTCAATTCCGGTTTAACCATGTATCCACGGAGAACAACTGCTCGTGTTGGTGGATCCACCCACCTTCCTGTGTCAATAAGCTTTTGTCTGTAGGATTTTCCAGACTCGCTTGTTGGATCCCCAATCTTTGTAGCCATTTTATTCTTGGATCTTTCTGCAGCTACTATAACTTCATTCATGGATATGTCTCTTCCATATCTTCTTGCATATGTAGTTATAACATCAGACGGATGGAAGTCTTCCAATTTCAACAGAGGTTTCCCAGTATTTTCATCCACCATAGTTAGCATATCCGTGACGGATCGGATGTATCTTCTTGTCCTTGTGGAATACCTCATAACAGATCTCGCACCGGCTGGATCTTTATGTACCTTATTTTCAAACCAGGAAAGGAGGATTGGCTGGTATTCTAAACCTTTTACAAATTCTATATCTTTTTCTATTTGATCCGCCTCCTCCATATTACGGCTTTCCAAAGCGCTAGCCATTTTCTCTTGCAGATCAACCAGAAGGTTCTGCACAAATCCCTCTTGCAGAATTCCACGAGCTTGCAAAGTTCTCAGACGATCTTCAAAATACTTCCCGTATTCCTCCGCGCAAGCCTTTACCTTCTCACGGCTTGCTTCGTCCACACGATTTAACCAGATATCTTCCTTCTCATGAACCAAAGCTGCCATTGTGAAGAGCTTATCATCACCATCTACCATATTCCGGAGTTTATTTATAACCACTTCCGAATAGATCATCTCATATTCTTCCCTTGTTGGAGCCACCTTTATAGCCTCTCCAACTTCTGGAGCCCCAATAGCAGTCCAGTGTGCAACCGTATCAAACGCCTTCTGAAGTTTCTCCAAAGCCTTCGCGAACCCAGTTTTCGGATTTGCCTTAACAGCTGCTTCTGCCTCATTGCCAGCTGCAATGACTTTACTTTCATTTACCAGCGTAAGTGGAAGTGGTGTTCCATTTTCCATACCTTCACGGAATAATAATCCATCAAAGAAGGCTCGGATTTCTGGCGTTAACTTTATATCTATGGGAGAACCTTTTATTCTTTTGTAGATTTCCGTGAGCCATTCTTTGAACTTTGTAAAGATATTATTTAACGCCTGGTTCTTTGTTCTTCCTTCTCTCAAGAATCTTTCGAACGCACGGGCACTGGCTTCTCTTCCTTCGATGCTAGCTCCAAAATACTTCCTATGAAGTTTCCACTCTTCAGGTGTGAGGTTCTGTTCAAAGAAGTGCCAGCTTTCATGGATGAAGGTAGAGACATCTGCAGATCCAAAGATATTCACAAATGCCCTTCCATTATCCATAATCTGTGTAAGACCTTTGATGGAGTCATTCAATTGGAAAAGGGAAACTGGAGATGTCATCTCTGGAACAATGGGCATGGAGTGGATAGATGTTCCAGGATCTGGGAGATTAGATGCAAACTCATTTATGAAGCTCTCAAACCCATAGGTTGGTGATGCACTATAAGAGTCTGATACCAATGTACCAGACTTGTCTCTAATAGACATAATATACAATCCAGTATTCTCATTATGAGAGCGTTCTATTGTATATCCAGCAGACTCTATTTTTTCTACGGGTGATCTACTAGTTATAAGCCTTCCTTCCCCAGCCTCCACACCAAATTTCCGTCCAATCTTTCCAAGATAATTTTGAAGCGTCTTATCGTAATAATCAAATGCCCAAGGCTGAGCAGCTTTGGAAATACCGGTAATAATTGCTCCCTCCACCTCAATCTTGCTAGGTACGAAGTCACTATATATAGGCTCCATATATCCTAATACGTCACCCCCATCTACCTTAGTAGTTACAGTCTCAAGACCTATAACTTTGCCTTTCTGGTTCCATGCATCGGGAAGTCCATTGTCAGTAGGTGAACTTACTAGGTAACCATCTTTGACGTCTTCTAAAAACTCCCGCTTTACAGTCCAAGTAACCTTTGTAGTAGTTGCTCCCTCCATACCTTTGTAATTAGGTTCTTTGAAGTCTCCAGACATTTTCTTACCAGTATAAGCAGGCACAAAGTCGTTTCCAATCTTAAACACATCAGTAGGTTGATACCCTCCCCACAACTTATTCACCTGCTCTCCAGTTGCCAGTCCAATCCTCTCAAATCCATGATCCGCAGCGAATTTGACAGCTCTCCGAATAATAGCTTCATGCCATTGAAGAGCTTCTGGAATGGCTTTGAGAAGGTCTGCTTCGGCTTTGCGAAGGTTGTGACGAGCTGTAGTCAGGGCATCAACTAGAGCAAGATGCTCTGTATAGTTTTCTTGTGTATTTGCGGTTTCATCGGCTGTCTCATGTATTTTTAACTTGAATGCACCAAAATCCCTCATAGCGCTTTCATGTAGTTTCCGAGCCTCATCTACTACTGCTCTCAACTTCTTCCACTTCTTCATATTCACACCCTTCATTCCAGTCTGGTGTGCCCATTTATACCAGTCACTTTGAACTTCTTCAATGAAGAATATTGATTTTCCATCCGCATCTTTTCTAACAGTATATCGGAACCAGCCAATATCTCTGAAATTCTTAAGGTCTTCTCTTGAATTAGGAGCAGCCTCAGAAAGATTAAGTCCCTCCATATGTCCCGAAGGAATTGTATCCGTAGATTTCAACACTGGAAGGTATAGAATGATTTCTCCAGATGCCTCTACTTCTCCTGGGATGTTGAAGCCAGCATGTAATTCTGGCTGTTCTTGTTTAATACCTCCAAACGTCTTATCTATTTTCTCAGCATATTTCCCAGGTCCGGCTATTATACTTGGATCTTCACTAAACATCCCAGATTCGTAAAGGGCTCCATCAAATGATAGAGCTGATACATTTTGTAGGAACTTAGGTAATTCTCTTTTAACCTCCACAAGTTGAATAGCATGATCCAAATGCCACTGGAATAGTTCTTGTTTTGTTACATCTTCTCCTTTCAACGCCTTACTTGCCAGCCAATCATCCAAGCCATAAAATGCCACTTCATTTTTCAGACTTGTATCTTCGTTATATGCGTCTTCTTTCATCCTCTTTTGTAGCTCCATAGCCACAAAGTTTGGATTGTATTTATCTTTCGGGATTAGACCTCCAAGAATAAACTGGTAAAGCTTGGAAATCCAAATAGGTTCCTTCTGATGAAGAATTAGAGGAGATGTCTTTACAAGTTCAGATAGTCTTAACTTGACCGACTTAGATACTTCAATTCTGTCAGGATTAAATGTTACTATTTCTATATTCTTCTTGTTTATAGGCATACTTCTATATATTCCATGTATGCCAATAGAATCTAAAAACAAGCTAGCTTCTTTGTTAGACCCAGCAACAAATCCAATATGAGGATAAGCCTCTCCCCAAGATAAAAGACGACCGGGCTTGTTAAAGTCAGGATACATCTCCTTTATCTTACTTTCATCAGCTCTACTCAATTTATCATCGGAATTAACATATCTACCCTTAGACACCTTCAACTTATATATATAGTTCTCCTGCACCGGTTCTTTTGTAGTAGAAAGATTCGAATAGAATAATGACTGCCCCAAGTTATCTGTATGATAAACACCCCACACTTCCTCTTGGTTGTATGACTTTCCAGTGAAGTGTGTTAGTATCTTATCTGGTGAGAACTTGCCTCCCTCCAATGGACTAGGACTTCCATGGAACGTAGGCTTTCCTATCTCTATATCCCCTCTTGTTGAAGGGTACAACCATCGGTCTTCGGCATCTGAAACATCAAGCTCTTGTTTTATCATAGAAATAACATCATCAGGCTCACCCTGCGCAAGTGCTATACCTATCTCTTTAAAATCCTTCGGATCAAACTTATAACTCCAATCATACATATTCTTCAGAAGTTCATCCGTTGTGATTCCGTGCGTATATGCAAAGGCATCATATAAAAGAAGAACTCCATCCACCTGTTCACTTGTAACCTTTGGATGTCTCATCATTCTCATACGGAGAAGTTCCCTTGTCATAATAAGGGCATCTTCTTTATGCCGGATGGTCTTGGCTCCAACAGGAAAAACCGCCCCATCCTTCAATCTTTTCGCCTGGAATTGGGCAGGGTCTGAGGTGTCTAGGATTTCTAGGTCTTCATCTTCATAGCCTTCCTGGATGATTATGTTACCTACAGCAAATGGCTTTTCTTCCTTCGGAGTCGTTACGTCCCCTTCTTTAAGTCCGGGCAATGTCTCCGGTTTAGCCACTGGCTTTAGAAACCTTCCCGCTAACTCAGCCCCTACCCCTCTTCCAAGTGTCTGTCCCAAGGCAGGAAGAACCACCTGCTTTGCAGCTTCAAGCGGGGTTATCCCAGTATCTATCCCTACATCTTGACGAATCTTAATCTCCGTCGCTGCCTGGATAGCCTCTGTTCCTACCTCTACTGGGGCAGTTTTTACATATCCAAGAAGAAGCCGTTTAGCAGCTTCTGTTGCTCCTTTCTTTATTGGTTCTGTTAAGGATTTACCAGCGAGTTTGAATATCTTAAGTTGCAGAAGATCCGTGAAAGCCTCCATTCCTCCCTCTACAAGAGCCGACGTAATGGCTGCTTTCACAATCTCTGGATCTTTCCTAAGATTCTTCACAACCTCCGGATCTGTAATCCCCATACTTTGCAGAGATACTTCATAATCATCCATGAATTGCTGGTATTCTGCAAGACCAAATACATTACCTGCGCCTACAGCAAAGCCAAGACCTGCACCTATAGGACCTCCAACAGAGAAACCAGCCACCATACCCGGAATCCCAGCAAGTGTACTCTGCGTGAGTCCTTCAGATAGACCACCTCTATAAAACTGTGCAGCTGGATCTGTTCTAGTTGGAGCATACGATAAGTATTTAGCGGCTGCATTTCTAGCAACTGCCTCTGGATCCCCAGGAAGATCCCAACCTGTTAGGTCTTGTATAGTCATCCCAGCCAAACCTGCCAGTTTCTTAGCTCCATAATACCCAGCTGGGAAGCCATAGATGAATTCGGAGAAAGGCGGTCTTTGGAACTCGCCTAAACGGCTAGGATCAATAGGTATGTATTCTTGTGGCATGGGTTATTGCCCTTGTGGTGCGTAAGTCTGACCGTCAGGGGCTCTCCACATCTGGGTACCTTGGATTTGTACCGATCCTGGTGGAACTCCAGGCGGAAGAGTATCAGTACCAGCCCCCTGACTAGCTCCTTGGAATAGAATATCCCATGCAGATAGTCCAGTAATTGTTGACTTCTTCTTTAGAGCAGCTATTCCTTCTGGGTCCAAGCTATTCAAAGTTAGGAAGGCAGCAGCGTTTATATCCATATTACCGCTACCACCTCCTTGTTTATACGAGGCATTTGCCTGAGCATTCATCATGTCTGCCTGAGCAGTCTTATCCATGATAGCAAGTCTATTCCTTATCTCATCAACATTCAGTCCGTACTCTGCTATCTTATAATCAATAGCAAACTTATCAAGCTTCGCATTACGATCTTCCTCCCTCAAATCCTTTGTTTGTTCCCAAATCATTGTAACCAATCTTTCAAGAGCAGCATCCTTCTTATCACGCTCCTGCTTTGCAAGGGTACTCACAGAGAGTATTTCCTCTCCAGACATATTACTTATATCATCCTGATTGACCGGCTCACCAGATAAAATCTTAGCATGTAAGTTGTACATACTCGTAGCTTTTGCAGTCTTCTCAGCCTTCTCAATCCCTTTCTGTGTCAAGCCAGCTCCAACACCCGCAAGCTTCGCCAATGGATGTTCTTGATGTTCCCCCATGAAAGCTCCAGCAAGTTGGAACATAGCATTGGAGAACTTCAGTTTATCGGATTTATAGTCAGGCTCTCCAGCACCAAGTATCTTCGCAAACGTACCTCGACCGCTCTTATCAATAGGCTTTTCACCTGGAAGACCAGGGACTTTATCTTGCGTTGTGCTTTCTTCAAGTCTTCTAAAACTCTTATCAAGAAAGTCCTGTATTGGATCCACAGCTGGTTGTGTCTGTGGTTGAGCACCAGTTACATTACCACTTCTATTCGGTATAGGTCGCCCCTTGAGAATATCTATCTGAGTAGTAATTGCATTTGGGACTCGTGATGGATACCCACCTACACTAGAGTATCCTCCTACACCTGGAGTATTAAGTTGTCCAACCACTTCCCTTGTTGGAACTACTCCAGTAGGCTGCTGACCAGGAACAACAGCTTGCTCGATTGGAATACCACCAATAGCCTGCGCTGGTGCTTGTGCTTGCTGTGTAAAGGGATTAACAAGGGTGGCTGCGTTTATAGGAGTTGTAACACTTCCTCCACCACTAATCTGGAGATTCTTTCCAGATGGAGATGCAAAGCTCGGTGGAGTTGGAGTTGCCTGCATACCAAGAGCCCCAGCTGGTGTGGTTACACCTTTCTTAGCTGTACCCTCCGATACTAGAGGTCCTTGTCTCCTACCAAAGATTTCCTCAAATGTCCACTTATGCACTGGGCTAGCCTGTTTTGGGGTAGAAGGCATAGCTGGTGTATTACCACCACCATACATTTGTATAGGGTTCATGTAGTTTAGCATCAAACCCGGCTGGTTCTGCAAACTCAGATCTACGGGTTGCTCAGAATAAGGAAATCCCAACATTCCTAACTTCATCTGTTGAAGCCACCATGGGTCTAAAAAGTTCTGCGTATTTCCATTAGCCATTTTTTGTTCCCTTCGGTCGAAAATTGACCATAGCAAATGTTGTTGTCTATGTTAAGTACGAAGCTACAGCTGTCAGAGCTCCTAATCCCAATGCTGCAGGTACCCCAATACCAGGTATTGCCCCTAAAGCTCCAGCAGCCATAATTCCAGTGCTCAAAGCAGTCTGAGCCTTTGGTGGAGAAGACACACCAGGGGAACCTCCAGAATTTGCAGCAAATATAGCACCATATGTCTTAAATACTTCACCTGGAAACATCTTTTTTCTAACAGCATGTTCCCACTGTTCAGATACGTACTCCTTCTGCCCTACTATTCTAGTTCTTGCATAGTCTCCATACTTCTCTATGTAAGAATTATAGGCTTGAGCTCTATCTGACACCATTCTACTATAAGATTCACCTATAAGTCTTGTAGTATCTGAATAACCGTGCATCGCTGAAACCTGCATAGTCTTCATAAACTCGGAGTAGCTACCTCCAAGTGTATCAACCATAGAAGCTCCAGGACCAAGAATAGACATAAAAGCTTGCAGTCTTCTCTTCGCTACATCATCAGCTCCAGTTGTATAAGTTGTAACTTCTTGGAGATATGCTGACATCCACTGTTGAAATAGACGAAGAAAGGATTCCAAGTATGCCTGTGTCTTTGCACTATAAACACTTGCATATGAAGAAAATTGGGCTACGTAGTTGGAAGACCATGTATTCATAGACTGATTAAACATACCAACAAACTGCTCAAAGGTCTGTAAGAACACCCTGTATTGCAACTCCGCAGAGTATCTACTAACTTCCCTTACTTCTTCCCCTTCGATGAGAGCCATCCCCACAAAGAAACCGCTACTATTTGTGGCTCCGATATCTGCAAACCCCTCTGCAATCCTATTCCTTGCTCTCATATACCTATCACGATTGTCCAACTCGTGATTATCAGCAAGGGTTGTTATTGGAGTATCAACACCAAGCACAACAGCAGCCTGTGCAGCTGCCAAAGCAGATGTCATTACAGAACCTATATTGTAAGTTCCATTCAAAAGTGCATTGATACAATCACCTATTGCTGTGGAAACATCTGGAGATATATCGTCTTGCAAACCTGATAGAAACCCCATAGTATCCGTACTTGCATCAGAATCGGCATCACCATTCAGGCTTATCCCAGTCAACTCAGCATCACCAAGTGCCTCCGGAAATTTATTTTCCAAGTCTATCTTGGCTTTATCCTTGGCGGATGCAAGATATGTTTGTATCTCATCACTTGTTTGTAGTACAAGACCATCCGAGACATCAGACCCAGTGCTTTCAGCGTTATCTACCAGCGTAGATAATGCCCCTAAGGCTTTTGTAATTGCTTCTGTTACTGCTCCATTTATCCAAGCCACTGAACCCCAACTATCCGGTGAAAACATATTATTCGTGTCCAGCCAAGTCTTACCCTCTGTTAGTCCAGTGATTACAGCAGTTGGCTCTACAGAATTTACAACACCTCCAAGTGTAGAAAGTAACGTCTCTAAACTACCTAGCACAGTAGCAGGGTTATATGGGGTTACAGCATATACTGCTTCCTCATCTCCTCTAGAGTCTTCCACCCAGTCATACAGCTGAGTAAGAACAGTTCTTAGTTCTTGTCTTGTCAAATCATTGGAAACGTACCACTTATCAGAGGAACCACCAGTGCCAGTTTCAGGCCACTCGCACATCTTAAACCTCCAAAGCTAAAAACTTGAGTTCACGACCTTTCAAAGTTCTTAAGGCTATCTTTGCTAAAGCCTCGTGATGAGTATGAAACTTAAAAGTTTTGCAGCCATTTATCTCTGCAAAATCTCTTAATTGTAATATAGTCTGTTGAATTATACTCCTTGTAGCTGTCTTATTAGCATAAAATGAGTAAGACCATAAAGACCTCTCATTGGAGTAAAGATCTCCAGTAAAACCTGTTATAACATATACACTTGGAGTACTATCCTCACTTTCTATCCATACCCATCCCTGTAATATGCCAGACAGAAGATCGCAGAGCACAAGGTTAGGATCAACCACTGCACCATTACTCATACCACCCATAATAGCTAGTTTAATAGCATCCCAAACTACCGGAATCTTCGTTGGATCAATGCGTCTGAGCATATATGCCTCTTGTATTCCTGTGATCCGCCAATTTCCATTGGATTTTAGCCCAATCAATGTCCACAAAGCCTTCCTTACAAAGGATCAGAAGTTTGAAATCCTCCGCTGTCACAATAGGAGTTGCAAACCCAGACGGATTAACCTTCACCCAATCTGATTGCCTGTAACCTCCAGACATCCCTGTCTTCCACAGAAGGGAAACATACATCCCTGTATAATCACTTGCACCGACTTCAACCGCCCGTATAGTCTTATACCCACGAATATTCAAATCGAATTCATCTGTCTCCAACAAAACTTCACTTTCACCGTTATCAACAACAGGACCCACTAATCCATCTACATTTCTAATAAGGGAAGTCGGAACCAAATGGCTTTCATACATCCCAGCGTTGGATACCACGAAACAAAGTCCATCAATCCCGAAGTATGCATCTTCTTCTATTGGATCGTAAGATCCAAGGAATGCTTCCCCACTCCATTCTTTGAAAAATTCTGCATAACCAAGTCTAGTAGTACCTATTTTTCCACTATCACCTACCCAAATTCTTATAGCATCACCAGAGTTCAATATAAAAACATGGCTCCTCTCATCACCAGCTACAGCTCCAGGATTTATAATTCCTACTTCTGATACCTTTCTTTTACCAAGAGTAGGAAAACCACCAGCAGTGGCTGGAAAAACATAGGATATTCCTTGTTCTCCATACACCATAGCCCCATCTCCAAGTCTTTTTATCATCCATATATCTCCAGCGAATGTCATCGGCATCCAACCCATCTCATTCCTTGCGAGCATATCTTTAATAAGAGGGCGGGAGTCCGAATATCCAGTGTTAGTACCTCCAGCAGTGTAAGGAAGAACACCAGATATCCCAATGTCTGCATTAAACAGCCAGTGGAAACTCCCGCCGATCGAAGTCCATATTATAAAATTGGTTGGAAGATGGTCAATTACAGTAGGAAGTCCACCCTTAAAATCAACAGCCATAACTTCCCATGCTTCCAACCAATCACCAGACCATGTCATACCAGGGCTGAAACCACCAAGAATGGTTCTTCCTTCGATGGCACAGCCAGCCGCTGGTTTTACATTCTTATAAAGTCTTGTATCAAAGGTTCCAGAAGCCAAATCGAACCTTCCTCTATACACCACGCACTGTCCATTCAAAAGCATCCAGCTTTCACCATGATCAATAAAGTGCCAGAAACTACCTATTGGTGTGGTTATAGTATATTGAGACGCCGCAACATCATTCATACTCATCTGACTAAGACCATAGCCATCTTCATTTACAGAATAGATAGATGTTTGATCAGCCAGAATCATATAACCTTTACCGCGAAAGATCTGTGGAAAGGGCCAGGAAATTGTGGAATTAAAGGGATCTGTAATTTCTTCTGGCTTCACAAGCCCTTCAAATAACGGCTCCCCTCCAGGTCCAAGTGTTCTAAGTGGTTTCGCATTTTTGCAAGTGAGAAGACCAGGAACATTTCTATTTCGAGATGGTCTATCCCTCAAACCTCTCTTGAAACACTCCCTAAAAAACACAGTTTCTGGAAACTCTCTACTCACTTCGTGCGCCTTCCACCGGTTGATTTCTTGGTCTTGGTATGCCCAGCATGGCTCCCCTTATTATCGAAACAAACATGGCGGTACTTATCTTTCCCAGCTCCAATAGTCCGTACCCTACCACCTTTGGATACACATCTATCAAAATCTTTAGGCATGAGACCTCCAAGAACTTTGCATCTGTGTTAACTTCTCATCCTCATCGTACGCAGCCAAATCCAAATCTATCAAACGAAGATGACCACGAATAGATTCCATCCTTTCACGGACGCCTTCTCTATTCCCATAGGCTTCCTCAAGACTACATTGAGAAGCTAGTACAAGAATATCTGGATGCATCATAGACCAGTATGTAGTATCCGTATCTGCAGAAAGAGCAGCTGTGAAAAACCTCGCAAGGACTTCAACTGTATAAACACCATCCGCAGGGGGAAGAATAAGAATTCCAGCATACTCACCTTCCCCCTTGAAAAGACCAGTGCTCTCATGGAGATGCCCATAGTCTACCATGCCTGCAGCAAGAAAGGTTGCAGAAGCAACTCCTATCAATTCCGGAGACACACCCACAGGAATCTTGCAGAAGTACACAGGAAGACCTCTATCAATAGAAGTTGTCTCAGTTGTGTAGTTATCCCGTACCCACTGCAACGGCTTCTCCGTAAGGTGAGATCTTCCAGCAGCAGAATTTGCTATCCAGACATCCTCCAGGCTACGGATATACTTCATATTGATGAAATATGTTCCCGCAGCTGTCACCTCATAATGCCATCTTTTCGTATGAGGTGTATCCTGAAGGAGGTCGAGCAGGCGCTGACCTGAGTTGATGTAGTAATCTGTTCCAGCATCTACGAAGTCTCCAGTTATCAGATCGTAGCGCCCACTCGACTTTACAAACTGCGTCCTAACTTCCTTCAGATTCATGACTTTCCTTTGTCAAATTTTCGACCAAAGGGATCATTATACCAGACTGTCTTGTCCAAGACCACTCAGGATGGAGAACATCGGAGCATGGTAGAGCTCGATACCCCACTCGGTCTGGTATTGTTCCATAACACCATCAAATCCGACTGGCGTTACATCTGTACGCTTGGTGTCCCTATTCCGCAGATATACATACTTCACCAGACTTGGATGGAAGACCACCAAAGTCCGGTTCAGCGTGACATTCTGGTTGAAACGAGGATGAACCATCACATAGACCATTCCACCAGACGTATACCACTCAACAACTTGGATACCCCAAGCCTTCTGCTTCGGCTCAAGCCTTGGCTGTCCAGCTGCTAGGGCAAGGTTGTTGAGAGCCTGGAGACCATCCAATCCGGTGAAGCCGATTCTATCAGGTGGTGTGATCATATCACGTGCTTTGTACTTGAAGTTAGCATTCAAAGCCGTGTTGATCCAGTCTTCACCACCTTCAGTCCAACTTAATGTAGAATACGCGGCGTTGTACCGGAAGTTATCAATGTTGGAAGATGCATATGTCTTCACAAACTCGAAGATCCCCATGAACTTCCAAATGGACGAACCATCACCTGCGGTTTCTTCACCGTATTTATTGAAGAAACAGGCTCCTTCCATCTCATTAAAATGGAGCATTCTGCACGTCTGACGTTTCTGTGCAATAATGGCAGCCCTATTGGGAGCTGTACGAAGTTCTGTCTCCAGCGCAGAACCACTAATCTTCCAGGTATCCTTGGAAATCATCGTATGAGATGAAATCCTGGTCGGTACGTAGTTGACACCCGTCGGTGGCATTCCACCTTCCTGATGGGAAGAACCAACTACATACATCTTGTCCGCATTCGCTAGGTTGTAACCCCTTGCGGAGTTGTCATCGGCTTCAACAAGCTTGACAACCACGTAGGAACTCGTGCCATTTACAACAATCGAAAGAACTCTAGCCAATACATCGACCGTATCATCCAGTGAATACCGCAGAACAACAAGTTGATCCGGACGGAATTCACTCACTTGGGCTACGCCGGTAGCCGGTGTGGCAGTGACTCGAACATACAGAATGCTTCCAGCTACAGCGCCAGAAACATACGTTGTGAAGTCACTATCCAGGCAAACATCCGTAATAGTACCGCCCTGCTCTGGCATTACCTGAGTATACCAATGGTATGCACCACTATTCAGTGGTTTTCCAGCACCCATTTTACTCAGCATACCAAGCAGCGGGGCAGTCCCATTAGGATCAAGGAAGAGAATTTCTTCCCTGTAGGATTCAAGAGGCTGATTAGCCTCCCATCCTCCCGTTGTTTGCATACCTAAAAACGGAGCAGTTACGCTCATTTCAAACTCCTTCTCTTATTTTCAAAAGAAAAACCGTTCGCTGCTAGGTCTCAGCAAATACAGTAACACATGCTGTTGCATTATGCCACTTATTATCTATCATAGAACCTGCAGCTGCTGTCATGCTAGTACCAGCCACCGTCATTATTCTATTCCCTATAATTAGAGACATAGAATCGGCATCAGTGATACCTTCCCCAGCTGCCCCAATATAGATAATATTATCCTTGATAATGTTATCTAAATAAGCAGGGCCGGTAGAAGCCACTATATGAATACCTCTAGCAGTGGCATTGACCTTTAAACCAGTAATAATGTTACCAATGATTAGGTTTCTAGCTGCTTTAGTGATATAGATCCCCTTAAGGAATGGAGTTCCAGCCTCTAAAGTAGTAAAGTAACAACCCTTGATAACACTATCATACATCGATGTCTCTACATCGATCGCATTCCCACCAGTTGTGGCATTGTTGGAGATGAATGTACAGTTCTCAACAAGCATATCCTGAACTGTAGTTAAATTCAAACAGTTAGTATTTACAGCGTTAGATTGAAACCTGAGGTTTATCAACGCTAGTTTACTAACAGCTCCAACTACTGGATCCCCAGCAGCTGGTGATATCAGTGGCTGTGCAACACTGCCAAAACTCCCTACCCCAAGGATCATACAGCCCACCGTCGGTGGTGTGAGGCTTTCTGGATACGTTCCTGGAGCCACAATAATCAGATTATTGCTAAAACCTCCAGTGTTCACCATGGTTATTGCTTTTGCAATGGTCTTGTAAGGTTTCTTCCAAGACGTACCAAGGTACGTATCCGCACCTGTTGCCACAGACACATAGTAAATTTTACCAGGCGTCGGGGCGATGATATTATTGGCATAAAGGGATTTACCCTTTAACATCCAATTATCACCCTGAATAGAGAGCCCAAAGGGTTCTCTCATAAACATTCCTGCTCGGCTCATATCAGCACCTCCTTAACTAATGTTGGTGACATTGTTGAGCAGATGCCAAGCAACGCCGTCGGAATACAGAATTACATGCTCGTTAGCTGCATTGAGAACAAGGTTTGCATTACCAAGATCACCATGGGCTTTAGTGGCATTGCCAGTGTCGTCCTTGTAATCTGTGATGGTAACATCATAAGAACCAGTTCTCAAAATGCACATGATGGAATAAATCCTACCTGCGGCTTCCGCCACTGGAGGCATCGTGATCGTAACATGCGCATCGACAGTACTAACATACACAACCTGTTCATACACCTTAAGAGATGTAGTTACCACAGGGTGTATAATCTTGTTTGGAACTGCGTCCACACTCTGATTGAGCGCTTGATTTTCGAAACTCATTTTCTAACTCCTCCTGATTGTCAGTTAATATCTACGCCCAGTTTTTCTGGAGTATTCCAAATCATCCTGGCGTGTAGATAACTTTCTAGGACCTCCACCTACGCGAGGTCCATCTTGTCTGGGTGGTGTACCCCTAAAATTAGCACCCTGTGGTCTTGCAGCTACATTCTTACGAATGCCGAATTTCTCCCGCATTCTCACGGCTGTTGCTTCGTACAATTTTACAGGGTCATTTGCCAACTCTGGCTTAGAAGCAGCCAGCTCTTGAGCAATCTGTCCAACCAACGGACGAAGGCTAACCTTACTTCCATCAGATCGAGTCACAGAATCCAAGTCTGGATTGTCCGAATAAAACTTATTCACAAGCATCATCATTCCAAGCTGGTACTGGACAGCTCCAGAAATCATACCCGGAACCTGCTTCAACATAAGCTCAGCCTGACTCTGGACAGCCATGTTAAGGGATTTATTGATTGCCTTCCGATCTATTTCTGCATCTGCAGGAATATCCTTGAAGAAATCAATTTCTGCGATTCCTTGACTACCACCACCTGACTCCTCCACACCCTTCCCGGCAGGAGCTTTATCTTCCTTCTTACCTTCTACAGTTGGCTTCTCAACCGCTTGTCCCCACCCAATCCTTGCTGCTACTTCACTAAGCTCTGCAAGAACATCCGGCGTAAACTCGGAAGATCTTGTCTCATCGGTCTTGTGCTGCTCGTCGGTCTTGTCTTTGTCCTCAGCTTCCTGAATGACTTCTGACTTGTCCTCTGTAGAATCTTCAGACTCGTCCTCATCGGTTTTATCCTCCTCACCAAGGGACAACATTTCATCGACAGTGGAAGATCCACTACCGACAGTTTCTTCTTTCTCAACCTCCCCACCTTCGGACTTCTCCGCAGCCTGACCTTTATCGCTCGTTTGCTGATCTTTGCCCAAATTAGGGTTCAAATCCTCAGCCATAGAGCTTGCGAGATCACTTCCCATTAAACTTCTCCTTATTTGGTTCTTCTGTTTGCTAGGACCCTTTCACTCACGGATCCTTCCTTTATTGATTCTTCTACATCTATCTCATCTTTTATGGTGGCAGCCCATGCTATCATAGCCCGGAACGCAGTCAACTGACCTCTTGTAAAGAGGGCTTTCCGTCTCCCTTCAGCTGTGGACTCATCACACTCAAATTCTAAAGAATTCCGTAATGTTCCGACAACTCCAAACATCTCCCTCATATAAAACTTCCAGCCAGGGCTATCAAAGAGTGCCAGGAGTTCGCCTGGGTCAAGGGATGTATCCTCATCAGTGTCGGATTCTGAAGTTGTATAAACCAAGACTGGTTTATTTCCGTTATTATCATCTTCCACTTTTGGAGACCCCACCTTTATAAATTCCAAGGCTGGTTTCTGTTTCCAAAGAAGATAGCTCAAAACACAAATCGCAAGAGCCAATACGACAAGACTTATTACTACAAACATTACGACCCCGGTAATGGTTTTATATTTCCCCTCTGAGCTTCCAGCATAGCCGTCTCATCATCCACAACCTGCGTTTCCAGCTCGGTTCTTTGGAATTCATCTGCATTTCTTGCACCGAGGGTTCTAGCCAGATGCAGCCAGATACGTACACTACTAAGTTTTCGAACCAATTCCGGCTGCGTAAAAGCCATCTTACTCAATTCTATCCACCACTTCGGATTGTCTATATAGGAAGATGGTAAACTGTGTGGTATAGCCATTATATCAGCCACTAAATCCGCCGGCTGAACATTCATACCAGTTGTTTCTTCACCATATTCAGCCCGCAGTTGCTTCTCATATCTTCCAGTGAGACTCACCCAAACACTCTGGGACATCCTCCACTGGGTCGACCAGCAGAATAATCGTGCAAGATCCTGCATAACTTGCATGGATGCTATCTTTATTGACCGGTCTATCCTTGTAAAAGAACCCATTTGTGTAGACTGCACCTCAGCAGCGGATACTCTTTCACCTTGTTTTCTGATATTTCCCTGCCTAGTCTCCGACGCCGGCGTGGCTCTATACATTAAATCCACAGAAAGCATAGCATCCGATAAGTGATTCCTCGTAAAGTCCTGTGCAGGCACTTGAAATATAGACGATCGTGCATCCTTTATACCCCAAGCACTCCTTCTCATTCGGATTCTCTTGCCAGCACCAGGCTTGAGGATGTCAGAACTTACAAGAACAGATGGATCATAAATAAGCATATCATTTATAGCCCTCTTCACGTTCTCCATATGAGAACTATACAGGAAATCCACCGTGTCTTGCATCCCATAATTGATTTCTATCCTACTTGTAGGCAGAATACTATGTCCATCGAATTCTGGAGCCAACACCTTCACCGGAATCTCAGAATCATACGGGAATTCTAGTGGTTTTGCCTTTATTAGAACACAATCGCAGGCAACTGCAAACATCCATATCTCTGGTTTCGTGCCAGAACCAAGATTCCAGTACTTCGGAATGAGTCTCTGGAAAGAATACACTACATCAAAGTTAGTATCCACCGTTGTCGCATGGTCTTCTTCAGTGATTCCGTGTTTTTCGTCCCTTTTATATCTATCGTTCAGAATAATACTAGAAGTTGATACACCACGGGCTGGATAGTGTTGGAGATACTTAATGTTTATAAGATCTGAATCCTTTTGAGTTTCTTCCTGCCGAAGAGAAACCAAATTTTCCCTCCCAATCCAGCCAACCCTCTCACCTTTATTGGGTTCTTCTATTCCAACACTAACATCCGGAAGGTAAAGATATGGATCTATCGCTGTTAATTCGTTGCCTTCCCAAAGGGTTCCTTCCTCAAGACGACGTCCCAACTTCCCAGTTGGTGCAGCTTCTGGTTCCAACCCAAGAGCACTATAAATATCGAAGGTTTCCCCTAATCCAGTTGGCTCTTCATATGTCACCACACGCTTTCCAGTTCTTATCATCCAGCTAGGAACCACAGGACCAAAGCCATACAGCAAGCTATCTCTTCCAGCTGTATGTATTGGAAGACCAATCTTATTCAGTACGCACTGTCTTTCAACAACCTTCTCCATTAAAGCAGCTTTTACGATAGCTTTATCACCTTCTCCGGCATATCTCATCATAGGAAGATCTAGAAATGCAGTCACCACTTGGGAGAGCATAGTCTCCAAAATTGCATAGGAAACAGGAACTATAACAGTTTTAACAGTTTTGTCTGTGTCTTCACCAACATCCTTCGTGTCTGTAGATTCATCCGCCGGAATATATGCAGTCACAACACGATCCATCTGCTCAAATGTACTGAATTTTTTAGATATAACATCGTACGAAGCTTGAGCCCTCTCCATGACGTGGCGAACAATCCTTTCATGGAGTTCACTTCCAGGCTTCAAATCCAGATTATCATGGTATTTATAGTGATAATTCTGGGAATACATATCCCCTTTATCACTCGCCCAATTTTCTGGACTTGTATATTTATAGCCGTTTCCCATTTTCCACACTGTTAAATGCTATGGTCTAAAATAAGACAAAGGGATCATTTTAAGATCCGCCATCCTTCTTCTTCGTCCAACTCTTCTTCCTCTTTATCCATCCGAAGAATTTCTTTAATTTCCTCCTCCAACTGCTTACTTTCATCACCACCATAATATTGAAAGTACACCTCAAAGTCTTCCAGAATGGATGGTAAATATGCAAGAGCATCCATTATGTCCCAGAGTTGGGAGTATGGAAATGCTAGAAGTTGCTGTTCGAGAGCTGCACAAAGAGGAGAATGCCTAAAATGCTGTCTGCTATAATATGGTAGTAACTGTCGAACTCTAAATTCCTTCTTCCCTTTGGCTTTAAGCCAAATGAAGTGGAATTTATATCCCTTCTTCTCCGCCATATCCATGAAGGGATGCTTTATCCAATTTTCAATTCCAGTAACTTCAATAGCTATAATTCTTGCCCTATTCCTAATAGCCATAGCAAAGGTTTCATCTATCAATTGAGCAGGTTCATACTTCTCACCCTTCGCTTCGCGAACAAAAAACAAGTTCTCTTTCAATCCAACACCAACGGCGACCATTCCACTATCTGCACTTCTCAACTCTGCTGTTTTTGCAGGGTCTACAATTACCAAATTCTCCGCTATATTATGGTCGTTGAGATTTATAACATTTGGATCATACCTTACAAACATATCTTCATGGAAACTCTGATCATCACCCGGCACAATTTCGTTCATATACTCCATACACCATAAACCGAACTGCTTCTGCGCTCGAGCGCCAGCTATCATTCCATCCACCTTTTCCTGACTAAACCGTTCAGGCCAGAGAGTGTGGTAAGATCTATCACAGAGTGGAAGATTTACAGTTGTCCAATTATCTTTATCTTCACGAAGTCTCGCCAATAAACAATCCAAGTGAACGAGGGTTCCCATAACAATAGTACGCCAATCTTCTTCTGCAATATCTACGATGTTCTCCATAGATCCAAAGAACCACTTTCTCTGCTTATCACGCATTTCCTCCGACAACAATTTCTGTGGATCTTCCAAGTCATCAACTAATATAAGGTTTGGACGGCTGTCTCCATAAATCAATCCACGAAGTTGTTGTAAAGAACCTCTTGGAACTATGATCTTTTCTTGCTCCGCTCCTTGTAATTTCATAGTCCAAAGGTTCTTAGAAAACCAAGCTTCCCTTTCCTCTGGTCTTAATTCGCCCCAATGCTTCCGTATAAAATCGTTGGATACAATAGCCTTCTTCAAATTTTCCGACTGCATAATAGCATGGGTGGCACTACAACTTATAGGCACTACAAAAGACGCATAGTCAAATAGAATCTCTTTAGAAGCATATCCAAGTTGTAATATAGATGTCTTCCCAAAGTCACGGTGTGCAATCACCAATAATTTCTTGATACTTCGATCGTCCAACGCTTCAAAGAGCATTTCATGGTACTTACTAAAACTTCGTTTGAACCTTCTAGGGAATACTATTCTACACCATAGACCAGTATTATTAGAAAGTTCAACCATTACCTCCTGGAAAGTGGCATCGTTCTGGAGTTCTTCTACATATCTATCAGACGGAAACACTAGCCACACCACCTTTCATGAAAGAATCTTCAGCAGGACCTTCGGCGTAAAGCTGAATAGCAATATCGTAAATATCATGTTCTACAAAACCAGCCGTCCCAATATCAGCACTTGCCTCGAAAGGATTGTAGGCAGCATTATTAAGAGTCGTGCCTGTCCCAGTAACTATCAAAGACCCAGCATCATCATAGACCAAAATACGGATCTTCCCAGTCCACAAATCAGACTTTGCAAGTGTCTTGTAGTATACAGTGGCATCTCCCTTCTGGAAAATCAATCTAATGACTCTCTGTGTTTCCCAACCAGGTGCACCCGGAGCATACGTGATTACATCAAAATCAAAAGTTCCCGTGCCAGTTTTCTGCTCAGCCCAGACAATCCTTCTTGCATCACATCTATTCTCGATTTGTAGAGGGGTTTTGGTAAGACCGGATACGGAATAATAAGAACCAACCTTATTAGCACCGGTGGTATGCAAACCAGCCACTGCATATCCAGCTGCAATCGCCTGTGCAAGGGTGGTCTTTCCATAGGTAGCGCCATCATTTATATTGTCGAGATTACCGTTGTCAATATCAGCCAAGTCTAATTTTCTAGACCTCCCACCACCAGTAACAGTCATAGCCCTATGAATCATCGCAGGCGTGAGAACAACAGCACCGCTTTCAATACCGGTTATAACATTCCCAGCGGCATTGAATAATGCCAATGTTTTTGCACTATTATAAACTTGCACGCCAAGAACTTTATCAATGGCAGTTTCTTGAATCTTGGTTGCTTCAGCACTTGCATTGATCTTCGCAAGGATATTCGTGTAGAGAACAAGTTGCTTGGCAGTGGTTATGGCGGATGTTATACCTGCAGAGCATTGATTTTCTGCAGTGAGATTCTCCACAAGATTAAGAAGAAGAGATGTTTTGATGGCAGCTTTGTTGGTTCCAATGTTATCGTGAACTCCACTAATAAGGATTTTATCCGTCGCATCGAGATTATTTATTGTAACCGGAAGAACAGCATCCAGCTTTGCCCTTCCAGCACTTTCGAACATTCTTGCAGTTGTATCTGTATGAAGTTTGGCAACCTGAATTCCAGTAGTTCCACTTCCAGCCTCAATCTTCGCATTAGTAACATTAAGGTCTTTTATTTTTGCAGTTTCCACTGCATTCGCAGCCAGTTTTCCAGCCGTCACAGCAAGATTTGCAATCTTACCTTCACTTACTGCAAGATTTGCAAGCTTGTATCCATCTACGCTGTCATTTGATAACTGTGTAGTGCCGACTGTTCCATCCTGCAACTTCGGTCCGGTGATGGTACCTGGAAGGATCTTAGATCCAGTGACTGCACTGTTTAATATCTTATCTGCAGTAATTCCAGCATCTGCCACTTTTGCAGTGGTGATATTCCCATCAACAATATCACCAGATAAAATGTTTCCACGAAGTGCATCGGCATTTGCACTCAGCGTTGCAACACTATAATGTCCAGCTCCATCAGTTATTCTAAGCTGTGCCTGTATATTGGCAAGGTTCACTCCTGTATTATGAGCATTCTTCTCGGCAAGAGTGAGACCTCTGAAGTCCGTGACAGCCCCACCAAGATTTATCCAGTTTCCCCATCCATCAGTTTCTACCTGGTACCGGATCTGGTAATAGTATGGAATTATATAAGCATAATCCCAACGGAACCGCACACCATCTATCTCTGCAACTGCAACGAGTCCGGATGGTTCTTGCATGGAGCCAACACTTCCAGAGAACACAACTTCCCGAAAGTCAACTCTGTAAATGGAAGGACCTGCCATTATCTTGTTACCTCTTTACTCAATTCAACGTAGCCCTGGCAAACCCTATATACATTGCCAGAAACATCATAAACTTCCAGGTCATAGGATCCAATGGTGAAGGAATAGGCAGCTGTTACAGCCCCAATAACAAGAACAGAGATCGTTCCTGCAGCTCCACCCATTGTGAGGACTGGGTCCACAAGAGCTTCTAATCCACCAGGATCATATATAATACTAAGCCATCTAAACAAAACAGTACTTAGATTAGTAAGCTCCCTCGCCTGCAATCGAGCCTCATATCCAGTAAGATCTACAGGGTTTCCGCCCGCATCCCGAACGGTAAAAATCCCTTCAAAATTGGATCCTTGAAGAATCCGCAGATTGAGATTTGCACACTTCATCTACTTCCAAATGGTTGCATTGAACACCTTCACCATAGCCACGATGAGAAGATCAATCGCTGCACGGATCAGCTTCCCATCGAAGGGTTCGAGATAGAAAGGCAGCTTTATTGCATCATCCATCTTGTCCACAAGCTGATACTGCTCATCCAGATACAAGAAGGCTTCCTTCACCACAGCATGCTTGTCTTCACCAGAGCCAGGTGATGTGATGACAGACTCAGCGACTTGTATCAGGTCTTTCAAGAGCTCTAAAACTTCCTTGACAGAGAAAGGTGGGTTAAACAACTCTCTCCAGTCAGCCTTTGTCTCGTCTAAGGTGACGAGAATCTTTTCGAGATAGGGACTCATCTCTTTCTCCTTCTTTCTGTTTAAGCTTTATTTAAATAAGATACTTGTGATAAAGGCTGTCAAAACAGATATTGCTGCTAAGACAAAGCTACCAGCGATCAGCAACCTCCCTTGAAGGTTTGCATGAGCTATCTTTAATGCTGATATAGACTCATCTACCCCTTCCATTTTTGTGTTATAAGTACTTTGCAATAGATATGTATGCTGCATACTATCCAGACGACTTGCCTCGTGGTTCAAATCTCTTAACCGTCGCTCATATTCCTTTGCCTGAAGGTCGAGAGCTTTATCTAAATATACCTTGCGTTCGTCCATAAGCTTTTCAAGTGAGCGCAGCTTGGTCACTATCACAGCAGTATTGTGAGAGTTGTTCATCTCTGCTTCTCTAATCTGTTATCGTTACCGCAATCGCTGCACCGAGTGCACCGACCACTATATCAATTAAATCTGCTCCCCTTGGATCGAAGATCCACTGACCTGCATAGAGAGCGTCAAGCATCTCCCATCCAGTACAAAACATTAAAGCAATCCCGAATGCCATCCAGCGACTTCCTTTAAGTGATCTCACAATCAGAGCCACCCCAAGACCCATCATGAAGTGGATCGCTGTCCAACCGTCGGGTTTGTATAGGTTTATCTTCATGGCTTTATCTCTCCGATATCTTCTTTTGCCAACACTCTTTGATAACCCTTCTCACCCAACCAATGATCAACTTTTTCTGAGTCTACTGGTTCACTGACAAAGCGAAAAACAGGTTTTCTTTCAATCTCTGCTTTAATTGCAGCCTTCTGTGCAACCGGAATCTGACACTCCCACAAGAGCCCTAAGTAGGCAATCACCTTTTCCTCTTTATCTCTCGCCGCACAAAGAGGTACACTTGCTACATCAGCAGGAACACCAGCCTGTTTAGCCTTAGAAGTGTATATAAAAGCATACTCTTTCATGTTAATGCGTACCTCGCTTTGAGATAGTTTATCATTCGAGTATTCTCATCTGCGTTGAGAGGACGGTTGTAGATATGCAGACAAGCCATATCTCCATCATATGGAAGATCACCTTCAACTCCTGTTATTGTTCTCGCCCCAATGTTTATAGTTTCAGTATTTGCATTTGAAGCAATGTTTGCCCAAGTCAATCCAGATATATCAACCGCCGCTGCATCTACTCCATTGAAAGCACCTACTAATGTTGCTCCTGGTGTTACTCTCACAGAAGCAATGAACCAAGCTGTTTGACCATCTGCGAAGTTGTTGATTATTTTTGAATAAGCTACATTGTTCTCATAAACACCCAAGACAAGATCACCAGCAGTTGTGATGTATCTTACCAGACAGTAAAAATAACTATCCCTCAGAACATTATCAAATGCACCAAATAAAGATTGATGAGCAACAGGTCTGCCATCATCTGCTCTTGCTACAATGTAGAAAGAATAACCATTAGCAAACTTTCCTGTCATTCTCGGACATTTAAGATAATCATCAGAGCCATTAAAGGTTAAAACAGGATGTTCATTCAACTGAAATGCATTGTAAGCTGGTCTATTAGCAGCGGCTGTAGCTTGTGCATGATAAGCATTACCGGATAGATCACTCCATTTATCAACTGCTCCACTAACCAGAGTTACATTTTCACTATCAAGGCTGAGAGTCAAGCCAGGGACATCTCCTGGAGAGGACAGATATAGGCTTCCACCCATATATGAACCCCACCTCCCTGAAGCTGATCTCACAATCCCGTGAGGTTTTCTTATAAGTCCTTGGCTCATCGAAGGAGTATCTTTCCTACAAACTTACCGTTTGTTCCACCAAACTCATCAAAGGTGAAGCGAAGTCCTTCTGCCATCATGAACTTGTTTGCATCACCCGAGAGTTCGAAAAGCTTGTTCACACTCCATGCACCGCACAGTGGTGTCGGAGTCACCTCACTCATATCCACATCGTCTTCAAGTGTAAGAGCTGCTGTATTTTCTGGTACAAGCCAAGCAGTGTCTGCTACATTCCTTACCAATGGTGTAACAGTTACAACCACTTTATCCAAACCGGTGGCATCATCCTTTGCAGTGGTCTCAAGACATAAGCTCATAAAGCCAGAGAATTCTTTGTTTCGGAGATCTAAGTCATAATTGACAGCAACTCCCCCCGCAAGGGTTATTGTAGGGATGTTGATGGTCTGTAGGCAGAGTCCAAATCGATAATGTAACATTTTATCTTCCCTTACTTAATAGAGCCGGGATGCTTTATCCGACTCACTGTTAAAATCCCTATGGTCAATAATACACCAAAGGGATTATATTTCTAGTAAAACCAAGCAGCTCTATCAAATTCTGCCCGAAGATCTAAGTGGATGTAATTCTTGGCTAGCCCTATCCCGAAGAAACCCAGGTGCGGAGCCATCTCAAGAATCTGATTGCGAATACTATCCGATGAACATGCTATATCCACAGCTATTCCATCCAAGTGTTTAGACCCACGAGCGCCTCCAGATGTTTCGTTCCACGCATGACAACGAGCTCCGGAGTTTATAGTTAGTGGAATACCAAGCATGGATCGAAGGCATTCCAGGCGAAGAAGAAGAACATCCGTTACTGTCTTTCCACAACCGCATCGGCAGTTCAATTCTGTATCCTTGAAATGAGTTTTAATAGTGAACTTATTCACTTTCCACCTCCACAAAACTATCCACTGCCTGCGCCTGATTCTGTACAGTTTCTACATCTACAACTGTAGAATTTCTCCGGAGGAGTCTTTGCTCCTCCAAAGTTTTATTCTTCAAATTCTGCATGTAATTCTGATCACATGGAACAGTTTGCTTCCGTACATTGAGATTCTTCACCGGGCCATAACCAGCTCTATCCAGAAGACCGAAGGCAACATCTGCACGAAGTTTTGGCGCGGAGGCTTGGTTATTCATAATATCTTCAAGAACAACCTGAGCCTCCGCAGCCACCTCCAATATCCTTTTCTGCACATCCACAACAGCGTTGTTAGCCATGGCTTGGAGAAATTCTATCCTCTTCCGAATAATAGGGTGGTTCCGAACATTAGAAACCGTAGCCTCAGTGCAGTTCATATCCCTTGCGATATCTACATTTTTCTGTCCGAGAACAATCCGGCGAATAATTTCCTGGTGGTTATCCCAGATATGACAGATATCGTATGAATTTGAAGACCCAATCATACGATTGTCATCACAGTCTAGATTCCCCAGCAAAGATTTCTTCAGAGCCTCCTTACTGGTTAACTGTTCATCTCCAACAAAAGAGAAAAGATGATTTTTCTGTGTTTGTGCCAACTAATTGTACCATATAATCTACGAATATATGCCTTCAATATAATACAATTTGTCTATCAATACAAGGTAATTGTATGTACATTCCGAGTGCCTATAATTATTCTGTTATTCTCCTATAACACTCCTTCAGAAAACACATCCCTTTGGTCAATAATAATACAAAGGGATATAATCCCCTCTGTAATAACATCCCCTCTGTAATAACATCTATGTACTTTGTACATATATGTACATAAAGATGGGATGGAAAATGATGTAGATGCACGGGTACCCTACATCTAAATCTAACAACCCCCCAAGCGCCATCCTTCGTTGTGCCTAAAATCTGTTGGCTTGACTAGAAAACCTCGACAAGCCAAGGATTGATAGGCTTGGGAAAGATCGCAAGTACCTGCACATTTGCACAGTGCTTGTTCGTGCAGAGGATTGCCGTGTATGCCTTTTATATACAAATGCTGTCCTTGTGTATATTTTATATACATTTATGTACCTGTATATAATCCATATACAATTTGTATATATTTTATTCATGACAGCTGCCAATTTGGCAGGCTTGGCAGGGGCAATGCACAACCGGTGGTATATCCAAGGTGGGATATATACAATGGGTTGTGGTATGCCTGCCATTTTGGCAGGTTGTGTATGTTTTATGTATGACAAATTGGCAGGAAATTTGTATATATTTTATGCACGATGTTTGTAAACCATTGTTTTTTAAGGACTTGGGATTGTTGGCACTAGGTTTGCATGTACAATATGTAAATGCAAGCGGATCTGTGCAAATGCACAGATTGTAAGACTTGGCTCTTTTAAACACACACAATCCATAATGGAGGTGACTAATGTCAAGCTACAAAGCAACCGGAACGGCGACCCTCTGGGTCGAGGGCAAGTTTCCCCACACTGTAAAGGTTATACAGGATCCAGAGAAGTACAAGACGGACGCAATCCGTATTGAAAACGCAACGGTCAAGGAAGCCGCCGACAAGCCTGACCACGTGTACAGTGTTACTTACAACTTCGATAACTGTACACCTCGGACGATAAAACAACTAGCGTCCGAGTCGTTACAAGTGAAACTTTGTAACAAAGTCCTACGGAAGTTACTTGCGGCTAAAACCATGCAACGGGACTTTGTGGTGGACGTGCAGGAGTTCGTCTCGACCAAGATCACGGTCGAAAAAGATCCGAAAACCAGTGCAAGGGACTACTTGAAGTCCCTGACACCGGAGCAAAGGGCGGCGTTCATGCAGGAAGTGAACGCTAAGTAAAATATACAGAGGGGCAGGGGAGTCTATCCCCTGCTCCTACTGAAAACACAAAGGAGAACCATGACCTACAAAGAATTAAGTATTAAACTCTCTGAGTTCCTCGAGTCAAAGGGTTTAAGTGATATGGAAATTCCTGTAATCCAGCCGTCTGGAGAAGTTCAGGAACCATATCTTAGGATAATCAACATCCATGATGTCGAGAAAGATCAGCATCATCTTATCTCGATTTGCCTGAAGTCTTGGAAGTTTAAGTAAAAACAGGAGAACATATGAAGTTTTCAATCAATGTAGATTTCACAGTCTTTAGTGATATCCGTGATGACCAGAAAGAGGCATTTGCGGATATGATTAGAGAGGAACTTCAAAGATTCTGGGGCACTCAAGCAGTTATTACTGTTATTATGCCCAAAGAGGTTAAGTAATTAAGAACACCATAAGGATTAGATGCAGGGGTGGCGTCTAATCCTTATTCTTTCCCTGTTCTTTATTATAATGTACATTTGTAGGTTTTGTAGCTATGGTTGTAGGTGCTATCAGGAGGTGAGGTGTATGTGTGTGCGGACAAAGGGACATGAAAACGTATATGCGTATATGTATATATGTACATTATAAGTTAGAGAAAAAATAAAAACTAAAGGGATCTATATATAAATACACTTGTATTCATATATATACACATACACACACATTCATATATAGACAGACATATCTACACATTCATATATATACACATACATATCTACATACATCCCTTTGGCGGCTTGTACATACACCTCATCGTCGGAGGGCACCTACAGGTATAGCTACAAAGCCTACAAATGTACATCGGAAGTCGGATATATAAAAGAGGTTTATATCCCTTTGGTCAATAATAAGTCAAAGGGATGTTATTACAACCAATGTTGTTGGATGTTTAAATAGAAAGGAGGAATACTATGTATTCCCTTGAGCAAGCCCATGCTGACGGCTGGGAAGGAAAGGAGGCAGAAGCCTTCGTGAAGTGGCACGCAAAGGTGGATAGGGAACTTATCCGGATCTGTGGTATGTCAAGTTTGGACTTGGCAGACTATAGGTATGCAGACTCCTTCGAAGAAGGTATGTCTCCTGAGGAGACTGCACACGAGGCATTGGTCTACAATGACTTCCCATTTGAAGAGGAGGAATAAACTTTGTACAAACGCTTTTCTCCATTTCCAGGAGGTGGGGACTCCGTTGCATTGGGGGACACAAGGAGTAAACCAGCGGGTAGACTCCGGTATCCACCTCATTGTAAAGATGAGGATGGATTAGAAAGAAGGATCGTGGAATTGAACTATAGAAAGTGGGAACGAGAGCATTTTGCTCCGACCACTAGAAAAGAAGAAGAACCATAAACACAAACACAAAGGAGGCATAATGCCTAAAAATGAACAGACCTGTCCGAAGTGCTCTTCTTCGGAAATAACCCCTGTTCTTGGCTTTCGCCAGGATGAGAAGGGTAATCGGTGGAAAGCATACTATTGCCGGAACTGCTTCCACAATTCGGAATTTCTCATTCCGAAAAGGAAGAAACATCCAGGCAGGAAGGCTTGGAGGAAGATGAAGGAACTTCAAAGGAAGGAGAACCTTCAATTTCAATTCCCAACCCCAGAAACATACAAACAACTGAATAGTGGCAGTTGAAGTCCACTATAAAATTGTAAGAAGGGGTATTCCTATGGAATACAAGGAAACATTGCAGGTTGTGAAACACTGCAAACATTCAGTCCGGTATGAAGGTGAGAACCTCACTATATACCTTCCCAAATTGGTGATGGGAGCGGATAGACCGGACACTATTACTGTAGTCATCACAGGGGCTCCCAACAAGAAGGAGAAGGAAGATGCCTGAAGAAAACAACACTTCTCCGACTTCAGACGAGAGCTTCACCTTTCACGATGATGGAGGTGGATCCAGAGTTCCTCCAGAAATGAAGCTGTCTGAAGAAGATATCAGACATAATCTGGACAAGGCAACAGACAATATTCTCAGACCATTTTCTGTATTTACAGAAATGATTGGATCGATAATCCCCCCAGGAGACACTCCAAGAACAATGTCTGTAGATATGCCTCTCGGTGGAACGATGGTTATGCACGACCTCTTTCCACCTGTTGTAGATGCTTCAGATCCACTTCGGATAACTGCCAACAGGATATCTTCAGTTATAGCCTGTTCCATAGCACATCTCATTGCTTTGGAGATGGTAGTAAATCCGAAACCTGAAGCTTTGGCTCGAGCAACGATCAATTTGAGAAACATTATTCTGTCCGGTGCTGCAGAAACCCTCGCAGCAATCTCGGGGGCTAAATCCAGAGATGCATAGCAAGTTCACAACGTGCATCCCACTTCCAGTAGAAATCCTCCAACCAAGCAAGGAGCTCCCTATCTTTATAGGTAGG